>Ga0181535_10000274_pt1 | contig 79622 bp, 66 predicted proteins | sample PEATcosm2014_Bin_44_FD_119774 | JGI IMG/M metagenome (GOLD analysis project Ga0181535, IMG submission 119774) | Peatland microbial communities from MTU Mesocosm Facility, Houghton, MI, USA - PEATcosm2014_Bin17_30_metaG | ecosystem: Environmental > Terrestrial > Soil > Wetlands > Peat | place... | reverse complement strand
GCGGGTCGCCGGCAACCGAAACGGAGGTGACGGGAATGCCTTCCATGTACATCTCGGAGGAAGCCTGGTTACCGTTGATCACCATCGGTTCGTCGGTTTCGTTGTTCTTGGTTTCATTGTTTGAGACGCCGGGCATAAGCGCGGCAAAGTCGGTGGCGCGGCGCTGATCCTGTGCGCCCGCGGCGCCCATCTCCAGCGGAAGGGACTGATAAACCTCGTTTTCCATCACCGAGCCGAGCGTGGCATTCTCGGTCTCCAGCGGCGGCGGCGTATCGGTGACGGTCACGGTGAGAGTCTGCGATCCAACCTGCAATGTCAGATTCAGACTGAGCACCTCCATGCCATCCACATGAATGTTCTCGCGTAGTAGCTTTTCAAAGCCCTTGGCGGTTGCGGTGACGGTGTAGTCTCCCACGTCCAGCGGAGAGAGCACATAGAACCCGTCCTTGTCGGCGGTGCGGGTCATTTCGGCTCCCGTCGCCAGGCTGTGCGCGATCACCTTGGCGCCAACGACCAAGGCTCCGGAAGAGTCGGTCACCGTTCCTTGGATCGCTCCCGTTCCGCCGATCTGCCCCTTCGCAACGAAGGGCGCCATGACGGCAATGGCCAGAAACACCAGCCAGACCCATCCGGAACTGCGCAGAAGCTCGTGCCTCGGGCTCCTTGTTGTCTCTCTCATATCCAACCGTTTTTTTACGGTCAACCTTCTCATTCAAGCCTCCATAGGTTACTGCTGTGCTTCGGTTCATGGTTCGGTCTGTTGGGCCCGCGGCCAAGTTTGGCAATTGTGGTCAGACCACTTGCGAAGCGCAAACAGTGTCTTGCACAAACTCTGCATCTGTCAAGCGAGAAATGCAGGAACAGCATAATCTTGATACAAGATTATTATAATGAGCTATTTACGTTAATTATTGCAAAAATGTTCCAATTGAACTGGTCAGACCTTTGAGACTTGCGGAACTTGCTGATGGTATGGCATCTGATGGGGTTTCATCCCTTTAGGACGATCTGCTGCGCGTCGTTTGATCCACTCAGCGCCGCCGGGCGGCCCAAGTGCTGCCGCGCGGCATCCGGAGCGCGATCCACGGTCAGGGCGGGGTAGATTCCAGATCCGCTTCGAAACCCTTCGCCGGTGCTACTGCTTTGGCGGCCTTCCGGGCCGTGGGGCGCTCCATGCCCTGCGCGGCCTGGGCCATGCGCAAGTGCTGTTCCATCAGACGCCGCGCCTCCAGGGGCTTTCGCGCGCGAATGGCGCGAAAGATTTCGCGATGCATTCCGGCGGATTCGCGCATGTCGATTGCGCGCTCCACCGTTCTGCGCCGCTTGTCGTACATCGACGAGGTGATGGTCTCCATCAGCGCGGCCAGAATCGGATTGCCGGAGGCCTGAGAGACGATGCGGTGAAAAAGCACGTCGTGGATGAGAAAATCGGCGGGATTATCTATTGAGGCGAAGATCTCGGCCACTTCTTCGGCCAGCGCGGTGTGGTGCTCTTCCTTGCCGCGTTCGGCGGCCAGCGCGGCAAGATTACTTTCAAGGATGATTCGCGCTTCGAACATCTGCCAGGACTGGAAGCCGTGCAGCGCTCCCATCATGCTCAACGAGGCCTTGCCGAATTCTGCGGGTCCATCGGCGACGAAGGTTCCTACCCCGTGCCGCACTTTCATCACACCCATTGCCGCCAGATAACCCAAGCCCGTACGCAGGCTGGCGCGGCTGATCTTCAGTGTGCGCGCAAACTCGCGCTCCGGAGGAATCTTGTCGCCGGGCTGTAAGGTGCCGTTCTCGATGAGGGCGCGGATGTGGTTGACCACCTGCATGGTTCGATGGGTGTCGGGTGCTTCTTCCTTCATCCGCGGCATAAACGAGGAACGCCTTCCTGAAACTCTAAAATGCGGAGCAAAATGAGATTAGCACCGCGAGCCGTTTCCTGGCGCAGAAAAAATCGCGCGCGTCCTGACCTTTTCCCGTTAGATGTGTATACTGTGGTCTGACCTCTAGCGGTCAGACCTCAGCGCTGCAAACCGAGGAGGCAGAATTCCATCATGTTGATCCATGAAGATCGTTTGTTCCCCGCCGAAGACAATGCACGGAAGATAGCCCGGACGCTGTACGAGCAGGTGCGCTCGCTGCCTATCGTCAGCCCGCACGGGCATACGCAGGCTTCCTGGTTCGCCAAAAACGAGCCGTTCCCCGACCCCGCAAAGCTCTTTGTGCAGCCCGATCACTATGTCTACCGCATGCTTTACAGCCAGGGCGTTTCCCTGGAGGACCTCGAGATCGGGCAGCCGGAGATGAAGGACGCGCGCAAGGTCTGGCGCATCTTCGCCAACCATTACTTTCTCTTCCGCGGAACTCCGACGCGCATGTGGCTGGATTTTGCCTTCCAAGAACTTTTTGGACTCAAGGAGCGGCTTTCGGCGGAGACCGCCGACCGCTATTTCGACACCATCGCGGAGAAGCTGCGCACGCCGGAGTTTTTGCCGCGCGCGCTGTACGAGCGCTTCAACCTGGAAGTGCTGGCCACCACCGATTCGCCGCTCGACGCGCTGGAAGATCACCGGGCGATCCGGGAGTCGAATTGGAAGGCAAGGATTCTGCCCACCTTCCGGCCCGATCCGGTGGTCGATCCGGAGTTTGCCGGATTTGCGGAGAACATCGCGCGTCTGGGCGCTCTCACCGGAGAAGACACGGCAACATGGGCGGGTTACCTGAACGCGCTCGCCAAGACGCGCGTGCGCTTCCGCTCGCTCGGCTGCACGGCAACCGACCACGGGCATCCCACGGCGCAAACCGCCGACCTTCCCACGGCAGAGGCGGCGGAACTCTTTGGCCGCGTGCTGGCCGGCAGGGCCGATCTCCGCCAGCAGGAACTTTTCCGCGCCCAGATGCTGACCGAGATGGCGCGCATGAGCCTGGAAGACGGGCTAGTGATGCAGATTCATCCGGGCAGCGTGCGCAACCACAATCGCAAGGTCTATGAGCGCTATGGTCGCGACGTGGGCGCCGACATTCCGCGGCCGACGAATTACGTGGACGCGCTGCGCCCGCTGCTCGATCGTTTCGGCAACGAGAGCAAACTGTCAATCATTCTCTTTACGCTGGATGAGACGACCTACAGCCGCGAACTGGCGCCGCTGGCCGGCCACTACCCGTGCCTGCGCCTCGGCCCGCCGTGGTGGTTCAACGACAGCCCCGAAGGCATGATGCGCTTCCGCCAGCAGGCGACTGAAACGGCGGGATTCTACAATACGGTGGGATTCAACGACGATACCCGCGCCTTTCTTTCCATCCCGGCGCGGCACGATGTGGCGCGTCGCGTCGATTGCGCCTTTCTGGCCAGGCTGGTCGTAGAACACCGTTTGGACGAAAGCGAAGCGCATGAAGTGGCACGCGATCTGGCCTACGGGCTGGTGAAAAAAGCATACCGTCTGTAAGGAGCGTGGCGTGGCGGACCGCAGCACAGAACTCGATACCGAAGAAGAAGAATCCCCTTCCAGCGTACGGCTGGGGCGCGTGCGCTGGACCATCTGCGCCATGCTCTTTGCCGCCACCTCAATCAACTACATGGACCGCCAGGTTCTGGGACTGCTGAAGCCAACCCTCATGCTGAGCTTTGCCGATCACGGCATCGGCATGACTGAAGTGGGCTTCGGCTACATCATGGCCGCTTTTCAGGTCGCATACGCCGTGGGCCTACTGGCCGCCGGGCGTTTCGTCGACAAAGTCGGCACGCGTATCGGCTACATGGTCATCATGGCCGTCTGGAGCCTTTCGGCAATGAGCCATGCTCTGGTCAATACCATGTTTCAGTTCGGCATCGCCCGCGTCTGCCTGGGACTGGGCGAATCCGGCAACTTTCCCGCGGCCATCAAGACTACGGCTGAGTGGTTCCCGCAGAGCGAACGTTCGCTGGCCACGGGCATCTTCAACTCCGGAGCCAACCTGGGCGCGATTCTGGCTCCGGCCATCGTGCCCTGGGTGGCCTATCACTATAGTTGGCACGCCGCCTTTCTGGTCACCGGCTTCTTCAGCGCGGCTTGGATCTTGCTGTGGTACCGCAAGTACAACAAGCCCGCCGACCACCCCACGCTCACCGGCGCGGAGTTGCGCCACATCTACCAGGAAGCGGCCGCGCAGATGGGGCCATCCGCGCCCTGGGCCAAATTGCTGGGCTATCGGCAGACCTGGGGCTTTGCCATCGCCAAGCTGCTCACCGATCCCATCTGGTGGTTCTTTCTCTTCTGGCTGCCGGATTTCTTCAGCAAGAGATACCAACTGGATCTCAAGCACGTTGGACTGCCGTTGATTATTGTCTACACCGCATCCTCGGTCGGCAGCATCGGCGGCGGCTGGCTGCCCGCGCCCTTCCGCAGGCTGGGCCTCTCGGCGGCTCATGCCCGGCTGAGTGCCATGCTCTTCTGTGCCTGCGCGGTGGTTCCCATCTTCATGGTCAACTACACCAGCTCCGAATGGGTTTCCATCGCATTGCTCAGTCTGGCGGCTGCCGCGCACCAAGGCTGGTCGGCCAACCTCTTCACCACGGCGTCGGATATGTTTCCGCGCACTGCGGTTGGCTCGGTCACGGGCATCGGCGGCATGGCCGGATCAGCGGCCGGATCGCTCTTCGCCATCTTTGTCGGTTATGTTCTGCAACTGACGCATAGCAACTATTCGATCCTCTTCGTCATTGCCGCGAGCGCCTATCTGCTGGCTCTGGCCATCATGGTTCTGCTCGCTCCCGGCCTGAAGAGAGTGGAGTTCTCCGTATGAGCCTCTATTGCGCAACGGGAAGCCAGGAAACCGCTCTGTCTCGGGCGCAGTTGAACGACCTGCTGACGGAAGGCTTGACCAAGCTCGGTGACCGGCGCAATGTGCTGGCCGTGCCGCCCGATCAGACGCGCGAGCACTCCCGCGCTGGCGAACTGACCGATCTCGCCTGGAAATATTACGGCGACAGGCTCAAGGCAGTTCTTCCCGCCCTTGGCACCCACACCGCCATGCGGCCCGCACAGATCGCGCACATGTTTCCCGAGACGCCGCGGAATCTATTTCGCGTGCATAACTGGCGCACCGATGTGGAGACGCTCGGCGTGGTTCCGGCGGAGTTTATACGCGAGCAGTCGGAGGGCAAGCTGAACTACGAGTGGCCGGCGCAGGTCAACCGGCTCATTGCCCAGGGCGGCTTCGATCTGATCCTTTCCATCGGCCAGGTAGTGCCGCATGAAGTGATCGGCATGGCCAATTACACCAAGAACATCCTGGTGGGCACGGGAGGCCGCGAAGGCATCAACCGCAGCCATTACCTGGGCGCGGTCTACGGGATGGAACGGATCATGGGCCGTGCTCGCAATCCCGTGCGCAACGTGCTCGACTACGCTTCAGAGCATTTTCTGCGGCATCTGCCTATCGTCTATGTGCTGACCGTCGTCGGACGCCGCACGGATGGAGAGCTGGCCGTGCGCGGACTATTCATCGGTGACGATGCCGAGTGCTTTTACCTGGCCGCGGAGTTGAGCCTCAAGGTGAACTTCGAGATGCTCGACGAACCCATCCAAAAGGCTGTCGTCTATCTCGATCCCGCGGAGTTTCACTCCACCTGGCTGGGCAACAAGGCGATCTATCGCACCCGCATGGCGCTGGCCGATGGCGCGGAACTGATCGTCCTGGCGCCGGGCGTAAAAGAGTTCGGCGAAGACAAGACCATTGACGGTCTCATTCGCAAATACGGCTATCGCGGGACGCCAGCAACGCTCGAAGCGGTCAATGCCCATGCGGATTTGGCACGCGACCTGAGCGCGGCCGCGCATCTGATCCACGGCTCGTCCGAGGGACGCTTCTCTATCACCTGGTGCCCCGGACACCTCAGCAAAGAAGAGGTCGAGGGCGTCGGATTTCAATATGGCGATCTGAACGATATGCTCAAGCGCTACGACCCTGAGAAGCTGAGCCTCGGTCCGAATCAGGTCGAAGGAGAAGAGGTGTTCTTCATCTCCAATCCTGGATTGGGGCTCTGGGCGCACCGCAGCAGATTCTAAGTTGGGAGTTATCATGGCAAACCACAGTTTGAAACTCAGCAAGTATTCCGTAGGAACCGGCGACCGGTTCGCGCATCAGGCCAAAGCCCAGTTGCAGGCCTGCATTCAGGCCCTCGCCGGCGGCGTCGAAGTCGTTCCCGTGTGGAACAAATCGAACCGCGAACATACGATCATCGGCTCCGAGCCTTCGTCGGCGCGGCAGGCCGCCGACGCCGCCGTCAAGGCGCTCGCCTGGAAGCTGCCTTACTTCTGCGACGCCGACCATATCACGCTGGCGACCGTCGGCCGCTTCCTCGATGCTTGCGATTTCTACACCCTCGACGTAGCCGACTTCATTGGCCAGCCCGCGCCCACGGCCGACATCGACAACTTCGTGAAGCGGCACCCGGAACTGCTGCACAGCATCCGACTCGAAGGAACCGAAGAGTCCTTTGCCATCACGCAGGAAAGCCTCAGCCGGACCGCGCAGAAGTATCTGACCGCTGTCAGGAAGGCCGGCGAGGTCTACCGCACCATTGTGGCAGTCAAGGGCGAGGGCAACTTCATTCCCGAGGTCTCGATGGACGAAACGGAAACTCCGCAAAGTCCCGCGGAACTGCTTGTCATCCTGGCTGCGATCGCCGATGAAGGCATTCCCGTCCAGACCATTGCGCCCAAATTCAGCGGCCGCTTCAACAAGGGCGTGGATTACATCGGCGACGTTGCGCAGTTCGAGCGCGAGTTCGTGCTCGATGTCGCGGCCATTGCGCACGCGGTCCGGCAATATGGTCTGCCGGAAAATCTCAAGTTGAGCGTGCACTCGGGCAGCGACAAGTTCTCCATCTATCCAGCGATTCACGCCACCATGAAAAAGTTCGATGCGGGTGTGCACCTGAAGACCGCCGGAACCACGTGGCTGGAAGAGCTGATTGGCCTTGCGGAAGCCGGAGGCGACGGGCTGGCGCTGGCCAAGGAGATTTATGCTGAAGCCTACGCCCACAGCGAAGAGCTTTGCGTGCCCTACGCCACGGTCATCGATATCGACCCCGCCAAGCTGCCGACTCCGGACGCGGTTCGCGGCTGGTCCTCGGATCAATACACCTCCGCGTTGCGCCATGTGCGCGGCGCAGCGGCTTACAATAGCAGCCTGCGCCAGTTGCTGCATGTCGGCTTCAAGGTTGCGGCCAAGATGGGGCGCCGCTATCTCGACCTGCTTGAAGCCAATGAAACCGTGATTGCTAAAAACGTCACGGAGAACCTTTACACACGGCACATCGCACCCGTCTTTCTGGGACGTAACGCATGATCTTTGCCGGATGCGCGAATGCGTCCGGCGGATCTGCACACAATAGAAATGGAGAAACTTGTGACGACTCAGCTACTTAGTCTTGAAGGGAAAGTTGCCGTTGTAACCGGAGGAACCTCCGGCATCGGACGCGCTCTGAGCCTCGGTCTCGCCGATGCCGGCGCCGATGTAGTCGCTACCGCGCGCCGCCAGCAGCAAGTGGACGAAACCGCCAACGAAATCGAAGCCCACGGACGCAAGACCCTCCGGCTGGCCTCGGATGTTTGCGACCGCGCTTCGCTGGAACGGCTGCTGGCCGCCGTACTCGACCGTTTCGGCAAGGTCGATATCCTCGTCAACTGCGCCGGAAAGATCAAGCGCACGCCTACGCTCACCGTCCCTGAAGAAGAGTGGGCCGACATTCTCAACACCAACCTGACGGGAACGCTGCGCGCCTGCCAGATCTTCGGCAAACCCATGCTGGAGCGCGGCTACGGGCGCATCGTCAACATCTCTTCGCTGAATGCCTTCGCTGCGCTCACTGAAGTTGCCGCCTACGCGGCCAGCAAGGCTGGCGTCGGCTCTCTCACGCGCTCGCTAGCGGTCGAGTGGTCCAAGAAGGGCGTCACGGTCAACGCCATCGCTCCCGGCGTCTTCCTCACTGCCCTCAATGAAAAACTGCTCAACAGCACTCCGCGCGGACAGGAATTGCTGATGCGCACGCCCATGGGCCGCTTTGGCAAGACAGAGGAGTTGATTGGAGCCGCGATCTACCTCGCATCCGATGCCGCTTCCTTCGTTACCGGACAGACTCTGGTCGTCGACGGAGGCTTTCTGGCCAGCGGCGTCAATCAATAACTTCAGCCGCTTCCTCCAATCCAACAAGAGAAGCTGCTCCCACAGGCGCGGCCTCTCTTTTTGTTGAACCCATCTCGACCTAACGCAATGTAACTTTCGCTCCGGCCTGCTGCATCATCGCCTGTCCCTCCGCGGCCTGCACCACCACGCCTTCGCCAGAGACTTCGGCATAGGCGATTGTGAGTCCGTGCTGGGCGGCGATCTTCACGTTGCGCAGGACTACGCCTGGGATGGGCGCTTCCGGCAAGCCCACAATTGCTCCGGCCGATATGCTTCCCGTAGCCGTCACATTCTCGATCGTAATGTCGTGGAAGTGCGGCGTCAGCCGCGTAACGGGCTGCGCCAATTCTCCATCGGGAGGCAGAACCTTGGGATAGTACTCGCTGATAATCAGCGCGTTCTTCACGTCCTTCATCTCGATGTCGCGGAAGAGCAGAGAACCGACATCGTTGCCGCGGTCGCGGTTGGCCTTCACGCGTATGCCGTTGTCCGTGCCCTCGAAGCGAATGCGCTCGGCGCGGACATTCCTGGCGCCTCCCGCAATCTCGCTCCCGATCGAGAGACCGTGCCCGTGCAGAAAGATGCAATCGGTGATGGTAATGTCGCGGCTTGGCGCATCGGGTCCCGCCGAGCCGATCGCGCCCGACTTGATCGCGATGTTATCGTCGCCTACGTCGGCAACGACATGATCGATCCGCACATTCGACGACGAGAATGGGTCGATGGCGTCTGTGTTCGGCGAGTGGGCGGGCGCCAGAACCTTGATATTGCGAAGGTTCACATCGTCCGAGTAATAAGGAACCAACTGCCACATGGGAGAGTTCTGGATAGTGACTCCTTCCACCAGAACATGCTTGCAATGGTCGAAGACGACAAGCCTCGGCCGCGGATGGTCGGAACCCATCACGCCGGCATTCTTGATGGCCCGCGCCATCTGCCACCAGCTTTCGCCGGCTCCGTCGATTACCCCTTCACCGGTAATGGAAACGTTCGCGGCATCGGTTGCGCTGACCAGCGATTGCAGTCCGGGCTCGCGAAATTCGGTCTTGGCGGGATAGTCCGCGTGATCGGAGGAGCCGAGCAGCGTGGCGCCTTTGTCGAGTTGCAGGGTAATGTTGCTCTTCAGCACGATGGGAGCGCTCAGATAGGTTCCGGCAACCAGCCGCACCGTGCCGCCGCCCCGGCGCTCGCAGGCATCGATCGCCGCCTGAATTGCGGCGTTGTCTTTGCCGACGCCATCCCCTTTGGCCCCGTAGTTGCGCGGATCGCAGTTGCCGGAGGCACCGAGCGCACTTGCAGGAATAGCCGTGAAAACAGCCGCCACGGCGAACAAAAACAAGAGGTTACTCAAGGCCAATCGTCGTTGACTCACCGGGACTCCTCGCGTCTGGATATGGCGCTTTTGAAACCATGATACGCCAGAAACATACAGTGGTCATACCACGCGGCATTCCGTTTCAGCTCTCTACCCAGAAACGGAAATCGGCGAATTGCCGACCCTTCCATCCTGACGCAGATCAAATTCAGCCGAATAGGTCATTTAATTTGCATAATTCATTTTCCTTTCATCTGTTTCATTTATCCATTGCTGAGTCTGCAAGTTGCCACCCCCAGCGCAACTGGACGGGAACTCATCCCACAACCTGGAGCCTCTACATGTCCGATTTAGCGGCAACCGCCGGCATCCCGCCCGCGGGCTCAGCATTACTTGACAAGAAGATGAAGAAAGGTCACGCCATGATCAGCGGAGGTGTCGTTCTCGCGGCACTGGTGCTCGGTCTCGGCTTCATCGGCGTCAACATCTTCCAGGACTTCAACGGCGTGACCATAGGCAGCATCTGGCCCTATCTTCTGCTCATCGTCGCTCTGCTGATCGCTCTCGGCTTCGAGTTCGTCAATGGGTTCCACGACACGGCCAATGCCGTCGCGACGGTGATTTATACTCACTCGCTCGATCCCAACATCGCCGTGGTCTGGTCGGGATTGTGGAATCTCTTCGGCGTCCTCACTTCGACCGGCCTGGTGGCCTTCACCATCATCACGTTGCTGCCTGTCGAACTCATTCTCCAGGTCAGTTCAGGCGCCGGCTTCGCCATGGTCTTCGCGCTGCTCATCGCCGCCATCCTGTGGAATCTGAGCACCTGGTGGTTCGGGCTGCCGGCCTCCAGCTCGCACACCATGGTCGGCTCCATTATCGGGGTGGGCATCGCCAACCAGTTGATGAGCGTCCACACCGGCACCTCCGGCGTGGACTGGGAACAGGCCATCAAGGTCTTCAAAGTGCTGCTCATCTCGCCGCTGGTCGGCTTCACCGCCGCCGCCCTGCTCATGCTGCTGTCCAAGGCGACCATCAAGTACCCCGCCCTTTACGAAGCGCCCAAGGACAACACGCCTCCACCGTGGCCCATTCGCGCCCTGCTGGTTCTCACCTGCACCGGTGTCAGCTTCTTCCACGGCTCCAACGACGGGCAGAAGGGCATGGGTCTCATCATGCTTATCCTTATCGGCACCGTCCCCACGGCTTATGCGCTCAACCACGCCGTCACCGCCGGCGGTGTGCAGGACTTCATCGCCGCCTCTGAGCAGGCCGGCCATGTGCTTGACCGGCACGTGGACAAAACCGGCATCCTCGGCGAGGACGCCCGCGCCGAGGTCACCGACTACATTCGCACCAAGGAGATCAGGCCGGACACGGTCCTGGCGCTTCGAGAATTGGTTGAAGACCTGAATCACGAAGTCGGCCTCTACAAGGAGTTCAAGTCGGTTCCGTCAAAGGATCAGGCCAACGTCCGCAACGATATGTACGTGGCCAGCGAAGCCATCCGCCTGATGCAAAAGAGCGGCAAGCCCGCCTTCACGCCCGAAGAGAACGCCGCCCTCAAAAATTACAAGGGCAAGGTCGACAAGGCTACCAAGTTCATTCCCGCCTGGGTCAAGGTAGCCGTGGCCCTGGCGCTCGGAATGGGCACCATGGTGGGCTGGAAGCGCATCGTCGTGACGGTGGGAGAGAAGATCGGCAAGGAGCACCTCACCTATGCCCAGGGCGCCAGCGCCGAGCTGGTGGCGATGGCCACCATCTTCGCCGCCGACAACTTCGGCCTGCCGGTTTCGACCACCCACGTGCTCAGCTCGGGCGTGGCCGGCACCATGGCCGCCAATCGCAGCGGATTGCAGTGGTCCACCATCCGCAACATTGCGGCAGCCTGGGTTTTTACCCTGCCCGCCGCGGCGCTGCTCTCTGGAACGCTCTTCTGGGCCTTCCGCCAAGTCACTCACTGAGTTGCTTTTGCCTCCCTTTCAGGGCGTTCGGTACTGCCGGACGCCCTTTTTCCTGCCTTCACCCCGCCCGCAAGGCCCCAATCCCCACACAGGCTCGCCCCAATTCCGGTACGATACTTGAGGTACCTATTGCCGAATGAGCCTGAAAGCAAAGCTGGAAGCTGTCATCTACGCCGCGGAGGAGCCGGTCACACTGGCCCAGCTCGCCGCACTTTTTGCCGCCGACGCCCTCGAGTGGAAGGCGGAGCAGGCCGCTGCGTCTGCCGAAGAGGCCGCCGACGCCGCCGACCCGCTGCCCCTGCTGGCGGAGGAGTCCGCCTACCCGGATCAACAGGGCGAACTCGTTCCGGTTGGCGATCAGCCTGACTTGGCCACGGCCGCCGGCGAGCCCGTCTCTGAATCCAGCCCTGCGCCCGCCGCTGAATCCACTGCAGAAGTGGCTCCGGCTTCGGACGGGAACGAGAGTTCCACTGCGGAAACAGCGGAGGGCGAGAACCTTCAGCCGGAAGCCAGCCACGAAGCGGACAGCGACCCGGCTCTGGAAACGGCTCCGGCCGCCGAAACCGCGGCCGATGCTGAACTTGAGGCCAGGCGCCTGGCCCGGCTGCGTGACCGCGAGGGCCGCGCGGTGATCCGGCAACTGCTCGACGAACTGATCGCTTCGTATGCCTCCGACGGCCGCGGCGTGGAGATTCGGGAAATCGCCGGTGGCTATCGCATGGCCACCAAGCCCGAGTGCCACGACGCGGTCCGCCTCTTCGTCAAGAGCCTCAAGCCGGCCCTCAAGCTCTCGCTGCCGGCTCTTGAGACCCTGGCAGTCATCGCCTACAAGCAGCCGGTCACCGCGCCCGAAGTGAACGAAATCCGCGGCGTGGACTCATCCGGCGTCTTCGGTTCGCTTCTGGCCCGCAAGCTCATCGCAACCGCCGGCCGCAAGCAGGTCATCGGCCGCCCCATCCTTTACAAGACCACCAGGGAGTTCCTGCTCCGCTTCGGCCTGAAAGACGTGACCGAACTGCCCTCGATGGAGGAGTTCGAGAAGATGGCCGCTATCGAACTCGACGAGCCGGAATCCGAAACTGAGCCCGCTCCGGACGCAAACACGGGTTCCAGTCTCGATTTCGACGAAAATGCGGCCGAATCCTCCACAGAAGAAACCGACCCTGGCGCTGCGCCAGAGTCCGCCGAAACTCCCGCGGTGCAGGAGAAGCCGGTTGCCGAATTGCCCGCTCCAATGCCAGTCGTGATGACTGCCCAGAACTCAGCGAAGTCGCCAGCCGAGACGGCTGCCGATCCCTCCGCAGCAACCGAAGCGCCCGAAGAAGCCGAAGCGGATGAGGCAGATCCAGAGCCCCAATCCCTCCCGGCCGATGAGCCCGCCGCGAACGAGCCGGCTATCCAGGCGGAATCCACCCCCGCATAGGCCGCGCCTGCTGCGCCTACCCCCAGAGCAGGCAGAAACTGAGAAGTTCCCTCATGACAGACGACCTCAAGCCCGAATCGACCGAGCCCGAGTTGGACTCAGCCGCAGAAACCGAAATCGAAACCTCGCCGGAAGAAGAATCGGCCGCCATCGAAGCGCAGATCGACGCCGCGGACGAAGACCAGGCGGAAATCGAAGCCGCCGAAGAAGAAGCCAAGACCGAAACGGAAGCCGAAGAAGGCTCCGAACCCAAGTCCGAAGAAGACGAGCCTAAAGAGGACGAACCCGGATTCGAGGCCAAGCCCCGTCCTCCCGCCAAGCTCGAGCGGCTGCAGAAGATTCTGGCTCAGGCCGGCATCGCCAGCCGCCGCAAGGCCGAGGAGATGATCGAACAGGGCCGCGTGCAGATGAACGGCAAGGTGGTCACCGCGCTGGGCACCAAGGCCGACGCGGGTCGCGATCACATCCGTGTCGACGGCAAGCTGCTCCAGGGCGCCGAGCGGCTGCGCTACTTCGTACTGAACAAGCCCAAGGGATTTGTGACCACCGTGAAAGATCCCGAGGGCCGGCCCACGGTGATGCAGTTCTTCGAGAAGATGAAGGAGCGCCTCTATCCCGTCGGCCGGCTGGACTACATGAGCGAAGGCCTACTCGTGGTGACCAACGACGGCGAACTGGCCAACCGGCTCACCAAGGCCGCCTCCGGCGTGGAAAAGACCTACCTGGTTAAAGTCGCCGGCCAGCCCAGCGAAAGCGAACTCGATCTGCTGCGTTCCGGCGTGGCCATCGAGCGCGGCAAGCCCGGAACGGGCCGCGTCCGCACCTCTCCGGCCCGCATCCGCCAAGTCCGCCAAGGCGACAATCCCTGGTACGAAGTGGTTCTCATCGAGGGCCGCAACCGCGAACTGCGCAAGATGTTCGAGGAGATCGGCCACTTTGTCGAGAAGATTCGCCGCGTCGGCTACGGCCCGCTGGTTCTGGACCAGGAGCCCGGCAACCTGCGCGAATTGCAGCCCGATGAACTCGTTGCCCTGCGCCTGGCCGCCGAAGGCAAGGCGCGCACGCCCAAATCCAAGGAAGTCCGTCGCCGCAATGCCATGGACGCCGCCGGTTTGCCCACTGTGCTGCCCCGGCCCACCATCCACCCGCGTCCGGCCAAGCCCTATGCGAAGCCATTCGAAGAGCGCTCCGCCAACACGGTCCGCACCGGCGAATTCCGCCCCAAGAAGGCCTTTGGCGCGGGCTCAACCAGCGAAGGCACCGGCAGGCCAGCCCGCCCGGCCGGGGAGAAGTTCCGCCCCACCGCCGGCCGCACGGCCGAACGCGGTCCTGCCCGCGGCGCCGCTGGCGCAGGTCCGGCCAAATACGGCTCTGCACGGCCCACTTCCGGCCCTGCCAAGCGCCCCTTCCGCCGCGATGAGGGCGAAGGTTCATTCACGCCTCGTCCCTCTCGCCCGGCATGGCAGAAAGACGATCGTCCCACTCGTCCTCCCGCGCGCTTTGCCGCCGGCTCAACCGGCGAAAGCCGTCCCGGTTCTGACCGTCCCCGCTCTACCTCGGCAGGATCGGGCAGAACCAGCGGAGGCCGCAGCTTCGAAGCCAAGCCCGCCTGGAACAAAACCGCCGGCCGCGGCGAACGCCCCGCCTACCAACGACCCGCCGGTCCTCGCCGCGAGGCCCCGGATCGCGACGAGGATTTGGGCCCGGTGAGACCGCCAAACCTCCATATCGAAGAGATTCAGCAGTCGGACCGCCCCAGCCGGCCAACTTCAAGCAGGCCTAGCGCTCCCCGGCCCTACTCGGATCGCCCAAGGCCCAGTGCCCCTCGGTCGTACTCTGACCGGCCAAGCTCTGACGGACCGCGTCCAGGCCGTCCCAGTTCTGGCCGCCCAAGGCCCAGTTCGGACCGTTCCTCTACGTCTCGGCCCGGTTCCGGCCGGTCTTTCAGCAGCGAGGGAGGCCTTCCGCGCGCTTACACCACCAGCAGCGGCAAGCCGCGCGCCGGCGGTCCACGCCCCAGCAGCAAACCCGGCAAGCCGGAGGGTCGTTCCTACAGCTCCGGCCCTCGGTCTGGTTCCGGACCGCGCTCCATCGATCCGCGCACCGGCTCCGGTTACCGGCCGGCACCGGGCGGCAAGCGCTCGTTCGACGGTCCATCTTCTGGCTCGCGGCCGTCCCGCCCCTACACTCCTCGCGCGGAAGGCTCATCGGACCGCCCCACCCCGCACACCAAGAAGTTCTCCGGGGCGTCGTCTTCCCGCAGCGAGAGTCCTCGCGGCGAGCGCAATGCCGGCGCCGGATGGAAGCCCAAAACCAGGTACGGCGGGCCCGGCAAACCCGCTTCCGGAGCGCGTCCCAAAGCCAGCGGCTCTTCCAAATCCGGCTACAAGGGCAAACCTGCTGGCCGCAAGCGCCCTCTGTGATACCGTTGCAATACGGCGTCCCTGAGCCGGGCCACAGCTTGTTTGTGGTCCGGGCCGAACGTTTGCCGGACGGTCTTCCGGAAGTTTGGAAGGCAGCCAAAGACGTCGCACTGCCGGACTGATCTCGTTGGGTTTGCCCCTCGAGACGGATTGGCGATTCGGCGGAAATCGGGGGCGGTGTGCGTATATCGAGAATGTCCCAGCAGCCGGAATCGACATCGCCTACACTCGCCACGAGCCCGGCCCCAGCACCCGGGCCCGTGCCTGCGCCCCAGGCTCAGCGGCACCGGCAGCAGCGGATTCCGCGCTGGCTTGAACGCGCCGAGTTGCTCTTGCGGGTGATGCTGAGAATGTATATCGGCCTGGCTGTCTGCTATGCGCCCTGGTCGCACATGTTCTGGGATCAGAACCCGCTTTTCGTTCAGTTCCCCACGCTCTCAATCTATGCCGCCAACGGCGCCGTGCGTGGCCTCGTCTCGGGACTGGGGCTACTGAACCTGTGGATTGCGTTCCAGGACGCCATCCACCACCGGGATGGATAAAAGCGATGAGCGAAGGCAAGCAGGAAACAGGGACCAGGGACCAGGGACCAGGGAACAGGGGGCAGGCGTCCGCGCAACCTCTGCCGTCGTCGGCCGCGCCCGCAAATGGGATTCCGGGCAACGGGATGCCGCCGCCGCTGGAGTCCGCTCCGCTGGCCTATGAGAATTCCGGCTTTCTCAACAGCGCCGATGGCCGCCTGATTCGCATCGTCGCCGAATATATCGAGCCGCTGGCGCGCTTCCGGCGAGAGAAGATTCAGGACACCGTGGTCTTTTTCGGCTCGGCGCGCTTTCGCGGACGCGAGGAAGCCGACCATGCGCTGGAACTTCTGGACAACACCGGCTCCAGCCGTCCGGCTCCCAGCCACGAGCAGCCGGCCAGCGCTCCCGAGATTGCCGCGGGCAAGGCTACTGAGTTGCAGCGCAAGCGCGCCGTGGCGGCAGTGGAGATGGCCCGCTACTACGAAGACGCGCGACGGCTCTCTGGGATGCTGACCCGCTGGGCAATGGGGATTCCCTCACGGCGCCATCGCTTTGTGGTCATGTCGGGCGGCGGGCCGGGCATCATGGAGGCGGCTAATCGCGGCGCTCACGAGGCCGGCGGAAAAACCATCGGGCTGAATATCCGGCTGCCCTTCGAGCAGAGGCCCAACCCCTACATCTCCCCCTCGCTCAACTTTGAATTCCACTACTTCTTCATGCGCAAACTCTGGTTTGCCTACCTGTCTAAGGCGTTGGTGGTCTTTCCCGGCGGGTTCGGCACGCTGGATGAGATGTTCGAGATCCTCACGCTGGCCCAGACCCAGAAACTGGCCAAGAAGATCACGGTGGTCATCTACGGATCGGAGTACTGGAAGAAAGTCTTCAACCTGGACGTGCTGGTGGATACCGGAGCCATCTCGCCCAAGGACATCGAGCTCTTCCAGTTTGCCGATACGCCCGAGCATGCCTTCGAGTTGCTTCGCAAGGGGCTCACGGAAAACTACCTGCGGGCCGAAGCGGAAGCTGGCATGCTCATCGATAGCCAGCGGGGTTCCCAGGTCGGCCCGTTGGGCGAAGATCTGATGGCGGGCTGGACAGTCGAGGATTTTATCGGGCCTGAAACGGCCAGGAACAACAAAAACAGAGAGGGCGAATCGCGCTGAGACATCTGGGGCAGCAAAGAGCGTGAGAGTCCTCGTGCGAGCCCTCAAAAGACATCCTTCAGGGGCGAAAGCGCATCCGATTCTGCTAGTTTTATTCCTAGGAGTTGTTCAGGCTGAATCCCCGGCCTGACCTTCCAGCCTTGCTGTCCGAAAGAACGCTCGGCAGGCTGAATTGCCGTTTTGAGTTTTTTGCGGGGCTCTGATCTGCGGCCTGTGGCCGCCACCGGATTCGCGGATTTCCCGCATCGATTGCGAAAGAAGGAGCAGAAGTGGTCGCCTCGACCATCTCGTATCTGTGGCGCAACACAAAGGCGCCCCAAGGCTTCCAGTCGGGTGTTTCCCTGCACAGCCACACCAATCAGTCCAGGGAGCCGCTTTCGTTCCTGGCGAATTTCGGTAAGCAGTTTCCGGCAGTGCAGCCGCTGATGACGCGGCTGGAGCAGCGATCCGAGACGAACCACGGGGTACGGGTGAACTACGCGGCCAGCTACTGGACACCACCGATGACCCCCAAGCTGGCCTTTGACCTGGAGAGCGGCCAGATCGAGACGCTCGACCTGGCACCTATGGTCTCCCTTACCGACCACGACACCATCCAGGCGCCCATGCTGCTGCGCACCGTGCCCAGCGCCCGGCAGATTCCGGTTTCGGTAGAGTGGAGCGTTCCGTTTGGCGTGCAGTCCTTCCACCTGGGCGTGCACAACCTGCCCAGCGCCCGGGCGACGGAGTGGATGGCGGCTCTGGCGGACTATACCGCCCATCCCAAGACGGACAGGCTGACCGAAATCCTGGCGGCTCTGAACGGCGAGCCCAACGTGCTGGTGATCTTCAATCACCCCATGTGGGACCTGTATTTGATCGGCCGGGAGAAGCATGAGTACCAGGTAGGTGAGTTTCTGCGCAAGAACGTCGCCTGGCTGCACGCGCTGGAACTGAATGGGCTGCGCAACTGGGGCGAGAACCGCGCCGCGCGGCGGCTGGCCGAGAAGTGGAACCTGCTGCCGGTCTCCGGTGGCGACCGGCATGGCGTGGAGCCCAGCGGCAACATCAACCTGACCAACGCCACCTGCTTTACCGAGTTCGTGCATGAAATCAGGCGCGAGAAGAAGAGCAGCGTACTCTTCATGCCGCAGTATGCCGAGCCTTGGCAGTTGCGTATGCTCCAGTCGGCCATCGACGCCTTGCGTCACTATCCCGAGTTTCCGCAGGGCTCGCGCACCTGGGACGAGCGCTTCTATCATCCGGATGCGAGCGGCACGCCGCGGCCGCTGAGTGAGCTGTGGCCCGGCGGAACGGTACCCTGGCCGCTCAATTGGGGCGTCGGGCTGGTCCAACTGATGGGCAAAAGGCTGGTCTCCGGCGGCCTGCGCATGGTGTGGAGCGAGGCGCACCAGTTGCGCCTGGCCCTGGGCGAGCACGACGTCTGACAGGTTGGTAGCCTGCCTTTTTTCCCGGTTATCTTCGGGATTCTCCGCGTTGATTCCGGATTGTCTAGTAACTCTGTTGATTCTTTTGTCAATTGAACCGGCGTTCGCGTCCTCTTAACCCCGCATTGATCCTTGCAACCGATACTGGCACCAGACGTTCCAGCACGTTCGCGGAATGAGGAGCGGAAATGGCCAGGTCGACCATCTCATATCTGTGGCGCGATAAAGACGCGTCCAAAGGCTTCCGGTCGGGTATCTCGCTGCACAGCCACACCAACCAGTCCAAGGAGACGCTCGACTTCCTGGCGAACTTTGGCAACCAGTACCCGGTGATGCGCCCGCTGCTCTCGCGGCTGGAGCGCCGGTCGGAGCAGGTGCATGGGGTGCGCGTGAACTATGCCGCCAGCTACTGGACTCCGCCGATGACCCCCAAGTTGGCCTTCGACCTGGAGCGCCAACAGATTGAAAAGCTCGATCTGGCCGCGATGGTCTCCATCACCGACCACGACACCATCAATGCGCCCATGCTGCTGCGCACCGTACCCAGCGCGCGCCAGATTCCCGTATCAGTAGAGTGGAGCGCCCCTTACGGCGACCAGTCCTTCCACCTGGGCGTGCACAATCTGCCCAGCGCCAGGGCGACAGAGTGGATGGAGACGCTGTCGAACTTCACTGCCCATCCCAGCGACGCCCGGCTGACCGAGATTCTGGTCGCACTGCACGAAGAACCGAACGTGCTGGTGGTCTTCAACCATCCGCTCTGGGATTTGTATCTGATCGGCAAGGAGAAGCACGAGGTTCTGGTCAACGAGTTCCTGCTCAAGAACGGAAACTATCTTCACGCCCTGGAACTCAACGGACTGCGCCACTGGGACGAGAACCGCGCGGTGCGGCGGCTGGCCGAGAAGTGGAATATGGTGCTCCTCTCTGGCGGCGACCGGCATGGCGTTGAGCCCAACGCCAACATCAACCTGACCAACGCCGCCAGCTTTACCGAGTTCGTGCACGAGATTCGCCGCGAGAAGAAGAGCGATGTGCTCTTTATGCCCCAGTATGCCGAGCCGTGGAAACATCGCATCCTGCAATCGACGATCGATGCAATCCGCAGCTATCCTGAGTTTCCGCAGGGTTCGCGCACCTGGGATGAGCGCGTCTACCATCCGGACGCCAACGGTGTGGTGCGGCCTCTGAGCGAGTTGTGGCCCAACGGGTCGGCTCCGCGCCTCATGAGCTGGACGATAGCGATGGTTCAACTGATGGGCATTGGCCCGGTCTCCGGCGGCCTGCGCATGGCGTGGAGCGAGTCGCACCAGTTGCGCCTTGCCCTGGGCGAGCACGACGGCTAAAGGATAACCGCGGACTGGACCTAGAATCCCGGCCGCCGGGATTTCTACTAAGACTATGATCGATCGAATGCCGCGCGTGGCCTACTTTCCCGACTCCTTCCACGAAGTGAACGGGGTCGCCCATACCAGCCGCCACTTTGAGGCCTTTGCGCGACGGCGCAATCTGCCGTTTCTCTGCGTCCGCGCCGGCGACCGCACACAGGCCATTACCGAAGACGGCAATGTGTGGACGCTGGAGCTGCCGCGCGGCTTTCTGTCGTTTGCTCTCGAAAAAGATCTCCGCTTCGATCCGGCCTTTCTGCGCCACATTCCGCTCATCGGCGAGGTGCTGGAGCGCTTCAAACCCGACCTGATTCACATCACCGGCCCCAGCGAGTTGGGAATGCTGGGCGCGGGCCTGGCCCACCACATGAAACTGCCCCTGGCCGCCAGTTGGCACACCAACGTCCACGAGTACCTGGCACGCCGCTCGGACTGGTTCCTGCGCCTGCTGCCGGAGCGCCAGTCTGTCGCCACGGGCCAGAAGATCGAAGACCTGACCATGGCCGCCGCGGCCAGGTTCTACTCGATTGCCAAGATCCTCTTTGCCCCTAATCCCGAGCTCTGCGCACTGCTTGAGCGCTCCACCGGCCGTCTTTGCCACCTGATGCCGCGCGGCGTGGATGCCGAACTCTTTCATCCCGCCAAACGCAACCGCAATCCCGAGGAGCGCGACCAGGTTTTGGGATTTGTGGGCCGGCTTTCGATCGAGAAGAACGTAACCTTACTCGCCCAGGTGCAGGAAGAGCTGGAAAAGATGGGCGTTACAAACTTTCGGTTCCTGATTGTGGGCCATGGCGCCGAGGAGGGCTGGCTGCGCGAGCGTCTGCCCCGCGCCGAGATTCCCGGCGTGCTCAAGGGCGAGTCACTTTCCACGGCCTACGCCAACATGGACCTCTTCGTTTTCCCATCGCACACCGACACCTTCGGCAATGTGGTGCTGGAGGCGCTGGCCAGCGGCGTGCCGGCCATCGTGACTCCCGACGGCGGCCCATGCACGATTGTCCATGATGGCGAAACCGGGCGCATCGTTCCGGACGCGGAGTTTGCCGCCGCGGTCGCCGGCGTCCTCGCCGATCCCGCCAAGCACGCCGCAATGCGCCAGGCTGCCCGCACCTACGCGCTTACCATGAGTTGGGACTCGGTCTTTGAAGGCGTCTATAAGGCGTATGAGACGATTTTGCCCGCGCCAGCGCAGACAGCAGGGTAGTCATATGGCTCTCTCATGCGAGAGCTATGGCGGAAGACCTTTGAATTGTTCAGGGGACAGCTGGAGCGGTTCTCCCATTCACAGGCCTGAGACGCACCGACCTTCCCAGAGCAGATCCCCCCTTTCGAGCCGCAACCGACCCAGAATCCGCCATTTTTCGCTGCCCCGGCTATCTTTAAAGTGCTTATTTTCAATGGCTTGTACATCCACTTTTGCCAGAACAAATGCCTGTAACTCGTTTATTTTGTGCTATTTGACGCCTGTTTTCAGCGCTATTTCCTGGGGAGGGGGAGGGGGGTACGGACCGGTTCCATTCCTGCCAGAGGCCGGGATCGATCTGCATATTTTCATTCTGCGCGCACTGGGGAAATAATCGGCAAACCAATGGGGCAAACCGCCCCTCACGGCTAAAGGGTGAGGAGATCCCCCGGCTCTCTCAAGGAGCAAAATTCGTTTGCTCCTTTCCTTATTGCCCAGACCTTCGGTCTGGCGCCCCACGGCCGGGGTGGCAGTAGAAGTTTGACATTTGCGGGAGTCGTCCCCGCTTTGTTTTTTACCTTCTTCCAGCAAACACGTTGGAAGACGCGGAGCATGAGCGCCGTCCCTACGGGACTCCGGATAAATTGTTGGTTTCGCCAACCCCACGCTGAAGCGCGGGGCTAACAACCACTGCGCCTACGGCGCGGGCGATGGGCTGCTGCCGACGCCCTGGCCAAGTCGCAGTGCGTCGTACCTACAGCGCGGACGACGGGCTGCTGCCGACTGGAGCGCTTCTACACAGGCCCCTTTGAGGGGTCACCCATCCTAAAGCCCCCGGCTCTGCCGGGGGATATTTACAGCCGTTACACTTCGGCCAGGATAAAGAGTCCTAAGAACTTCTACTCTGCGAGCACTCCCGTTTTCAGATCCAGCGCAAACGGCGTCTCCTTGTCGGTCATCAAATCCCATCCCATCCCGCGGAGCACGCCGTCCTCCACGCTGATGACGGTCACACCCTCGGAAGAGAGTTTCTCCGATTTCCACCTCTCGCCCTCCCTCCCCCAGGCCAGAATCGAATGATGGCCCACAAACAGGAGGAGCCCTGCGGAGACAGCCGGCCGGACCTCCAGCACCGGCCGGTAAGAGAGCATCGTGAACCGCTCCGGCGCGGTGGTGTCGATCAGGTACGCGTACCCGCCCGAGACTGCGCAGAGTTCTTCCGTCCTTGGGGTTGACCAAGTCCCCGTCGGAACGGCGGGATCGCGAAACCCCAGCGCGCAGGTGGCCAGAAAGGGCAGAACTCCGGCCGCATCGGGACGGACCAGCACCTCCAGCGCTCCGCGTTCCACCTCTTCGGCCTCGCGCGGATAGATGAAATGCCGCGCGGGCAGAACGATCGGACGCGCCGGCAGGATTTCGGCCTGCCAGCCGTGGGGAAAACTGAGGTCCACAATAGGCGCGGTCACGGTTTTGCCCTGTAGCGCAGGATCCAGTCTTCCTGCTCCTGCGTGTCGGGGACTGCGAGGCCGCGGGCCGCTGCGATGGCCGCCAAAGCGGCCATGGGCGTCCAGCCTAACTCGATGAGTGCGCACGCCGCCGTAATTGTGGCCCTGCCGATGCTTCCGCGGCAATGCACGCCGATATGCTCCCCGGCGCGGAGGCGATCAGCCAATCCGGCGACGAAATCCTGGAAGGCGGCATTGTTGGGCGGAGTATGGCAATCGGGAATCGGATGCGAGAGAAACTGCAACCCGATCTGCCCTGCAAGTCGGCATTCCTCGGCGAGGCCAAGCATCGAGGCCTCATCTTCTCTCAGCAGCGAAACCAGGGTCTCGATGCCATTGCGCTTCATCTCGATCAGTTCGCCCTCAAGCCCGTCGCCTCCGAGAGGGCAAAGCACGATCGCCAGCGGCGCAGCCGGTTCGCCCTTAATCCAGAAGATGTCGTCCACGGCGCTCACACCCCCACAAACCGCTCGATGCGCTCGCGTACGCTGGCAATGCCAAGTCCCAGCGCAGCCCCTTCCTCGATCAGCGGCAGCAGCTTGTCGAACTCCCGGCCGGAGTGCGCGCCGGTCAACGCGATGCGGACCGGCTGGAAGAGTTCCTTGCCCTTGATCCCGGTGGCGGCCTTGATCTCGTTCATCCAGGCTTTGAAGTCTTCGGGCGTCACAGGGCCGCTATGGGTGCGGACGCGGCTGGCTACTTCGCCGAGCATGGTGCGGGCGGAGTCGGCGACCAGAACTGCGGCGTTCTCCTCGTTGGCGCGCGCGGTGTCGGGATCGAAGCCAAAGACGAGGCTGGCTTTTTCAGGGAGTTGGTCCAGATGATTGACGGCGGGAACAAACAGTGCGAGCAGCCGGCCGAACCATGCTTTTCTCTTTGCGACGGTCTCATCCGTAAGAAGTTCCAGCGGAATGTGCGGCTCCAACTTGACGGCGGAGATGGGCGCGGTCCATTGCTTCGCGTCAGGCGAAGGCCAAAGCGGAAATATGTCGGGGCGATTGACGCAAAAAAACTCCTCAGCCAGTTGAGCCACGCGGTTTGGCTCGGCCTGCTTCAGGTAGTGCCGGTTGAGCCAGTTCAGCTTGTCAAAGTCGAAGATGGCCGGGCTCGGCGTCACCCGCTCCAGCGAAAAGGCGTGCGTCAGTTCCTCCAAGGTGAAGGTCTCGGTCTTGCCGTCTTCCGCGCCCCAACCGAGCAGCGCCAGGTAGTTCACCAGCGCTTCGGGCAGATAGCCCATCTCGCGGAAGGTGGAGATGGAGGTGGCCCCGTGGCGCTTGGAAAGCCGCTCCCGGTCCGCGCCCAGGATGGTGGAGAGGTGGGCAAATTCCGGCACCGGCCAACCGAAGGCCTCATCGATCGCCACCTGCTTGGGCGTGTTCGAGATGTGATCGTCGCCGCGGATCACATGGGTAATCCGCATCAGCGCGTCGTCGACGGTGACCACGTAGTTGTACACCGGCACTCCGACCGAAACGCCTCCCGCCCCGCCGGTGGCCGAGCGGACCAGAATCGGGTCGCTCACGGTTTCGGCGGCGAACTCGACTGGACCGCGCACCAGATCGTGGAAGCGCAGCGGGTGGTCCTCGATCTTCAGACGCACGGCAAAATGCTTGCCCGCGGCCAGATTCTTCTCGATCTCCGCTGGCTCCAATCCGCGGCAGCGGCCGGAGTAGACTTGCGGGCCATGCTCGGCCGCGGCCAGCTTGCGCTCGGCTTCGAGCTCCTCTGGGGTGCAGAAGCAGCGGTAGGCCTTGCCTTCGGCCAGCAACCGCTCAGTATGCTCGGCATAGATCGCCAGCCGCTCCGATTGCCGGTAGGGGCCAAAACTGCCCTTGTCTGGCCCGGAAGGATCGCCGGGAAGGCCAGTCCCAGGACCTTCGTCCCAGTCCAGCCCCAGCCAGCGCAGGTCTTCAATGAGCTGGGTCTCGTGGCGCGTCTCCGAACGCTCCATGTCAGTGTCTTCGATGCGCAGGATGAAATCGCCGCCCATGCGGCGGGCGAAAAGCCAGTTGTAGAGCGCGGTGCGCGCATTGCCCACGTGGAGCAGGCCGGTGGGGGAAGGGGCAAACCGGACGCGGGGTTTCGTGGTGGTCATGACACTCCCGATGATAGACGGCGAGGAAAGCTGCGGGGAGTCTTCCGGTCCGATTGGGCAGGCATACCGGCTGGACTTATGCGATCCTCGCGAGCGATTCCATGGCCTTCTCCGGCATCGTACCGCTGTTGCGCCGCCAGCATCTGGCAGATGTTGGTTTCGGCCCACTCGCGCAGGGCGTTGACGGGGCCGGTCAGGGCAGCTCCCAACGGGGTGAGCGAGTACTCGACCGTGACCGGGACAGTGGCAAAGGCGCGCCGCGCCACGAGTCCATAGCGTTCCAGCTCTTTGAGGGTCTGGCTGAGCATTTTCTGCGAGATGCCGTCGAGACGCCGCTTGAGGGCGTTGAATCGGACCGGTCCCGCATCCAGAGCGCCGAGCACCAGCACGGTCCACTTGTCGGCAATCTGATCCAAGACGACCCGCGTGGGACATTGGCCGTTGAAGGCGTCGCCTTGGAACGAAGTCGGCGAATCGGGCACGGTTACCTCCTGGTGACCAGAACACCGTCTGGTATCTTCTTGAAATCTGCTCTATTCTAGCGCCTAATGAGTGTGTTGGGAAAACGCCGGTCTGCGCAGCCTTGCACCGTACCGGAACCCAATCCTCAACACACAAGGGAGACTCAGCATGAAAGTTGTTCTGTTCGGGGCATCCGGGATGATCGGGAGCCGCATTCTCAAGGAGCTGTTAGGCCGCGACCACCAGGTGACGGCGGTTGTGCGCAACCCGGAGAAGATAACCGCCGCCGGAGTGAAAGCAGTAAAGGGAGACATTCTGGACCCGGCCTGCGTGGCTGCAGTTGCCCAGGGCTCGGAGGCGGCGATCAGCGCCTATGCTCCGCCACAAGGCCAGGAGGAGACGCTGCTGGCGGCTACGCGGTCGCTGCTGACCGGGTTGACGGCGGCGGGAGTGCAGCGGCTGATCGCGGTGAACGGAGCGGGCAGCCTGGAGGTTGCGCCGGGTGTGCAACTGGTGGATACTCCGCAGTTTCCCCAGGCCTGGAAGCAGATTGCGTTGGCCCACCGGGAGGTGTTGCCGATCCTCAAGGAGTCGAGCCTGGAGTGGAGCGCTCTGAGCCCGGCGGCCTTTATCCAGCCCGGCGAGCGGACAGGCAAATTCCGGCTGGGCGGCACGCAGATGGTCGTCGACAAACAGGGCGAAAGCCGGATCTCCGCCGAGGACTACGCCGTTGCCCTAGTGAACGAGTTGGAAAGCCCCAATCATGTGCGCCAGCAATTCACCGCAGCCTATTGAGACGGCAAATCCGCAGGCTCAAGGAGCGCAAGATGAACTGCAAATCGCTTTTGGCAACTCTTTTGGCCAGCGCCAGTTTGATGGCGGCTGGCCTCGCTTTGGCTGCGCAAGAAAAGGCCGTCAGCAGCGAACCCGCCGCGAAGACGGAGATACGGAGGCTGGTCGACACGTATATCCAGTCGATCGACGCTGCCGACGCAAAGCTTGGCGCCACCGTCTGGTCCACGACGCCCGACGTCACTTTCATCGAGCCGCGCGGACACGAGCACGGCTGGGATGAGATTGCATCCGTGGTCTACGGCAAGCTGATGGGCCAAACGTTCAGCACCCGCAAGCTGAAGGCCGTGAGCGATGTGAGTATTCATCTCTATGGCGATGCAGCAGTGGTGGAGTTCGATTGGGATTTTGTCGCGACCCTCCGAGGCACGGACAAATCCATCCACACCACCGGCCGCGAGAGCCAGGTCTATATAAATCTGCCCGGCAAGGGCTGGCGGCTGGTGCATGTTCACTACTCCGGTCCTCCGGTGACCGGAGCCGTGAAGGGATTCTGACCGGGCCTCAGGAAAAATGCTCCCAGCCGTGCGGTTCCAGCGGCTGGGAACCCTGTGCCGTGACCAGCGCGACGGCTGGCCGGCCGGCGCGGTGTTTCACGATGCGGCCGATTCGGGTTATGGGCACGCCGGCGATGGTGCGCGGCAGGCGGGCCTTGGCTGAGGCGGTAAACAGCAGTTCGTAATCTTCGCCGCCATTGAGGGCTTGCGCCAGGGTTGCTCCAGGGTATAGCGACACGAGAGCCGCATCGACCTCGGCGGCCACGCCGGACTCCAGGCAGAGATGATCCAGATCGGTGGAGAGGCCGTCGCTGAGGTCAAGAGCGGCCGAAGCCAGGCCGTGGCGTACCAGCCAGCGGCCTTGGGCGATGCGCGGCTGCGGGTAGAGGTGCGGGGCGAGCAAGGTCTCCAGTTTCTTTGGGATAGACGGAGGATTGGGACGGGTTGGTTGGGCCTTTACCGTCCCGGCCAACTCGGCCAGACGGGCGAGTCCTGCCGCGGCTCCGCCCAAGGCGCCGGTGACATAGAGCAGGTCGTCCGGCCGCGCTCCGGAGCGGAGCAGAGCCCTGCCGTGCGGAACCGCGCCGATAAGCACGATATCGGCCACAGCGAGCGGCGACTCGGCCAGGTCGCCTCCGGCCAGCGGAGTCTTGTAGGCATCGGCCAGGGCCAGCAGGCCGTCGAGAAATCGCTCCACCCAGGCTGGGCGCCGACCCGTGGCCATAGTGAGCTCGCGTGGCAAACCCAGGGAAAGAAAGGCGGCGACGGGACGGGCGCCCATGGCTGCCAGATCGCTCAGCCCGCGCGCGAGAGCCCGGTGGCCTACGGCCTCGGGCGGGTGCCAGTCCAGGCGAAAGTGGCGGCCGGCGATAGACAGGTCAGTGGTGACGGCTAGCTCCTCGCCCGGCCGCGGACGGAGCAGGGCGCAGTCGTCTCCGATGCCCAGGCGTATGCCGCTACCCGTCGCCTGGCCCGCACGGCTGCGGATCTGGCGGAGCAGGGCCAGTTCACCCCGTCCGCCGGCGCGCGATGAAGTTGTCCGCCTAGCTTGCATCTTTTGAGGATAGGGCAAAGGGGCCCGGATCGGTCCGGATCGGCCTTTTGACCCTGCCAAAAAGAGTGAAGAACCGGCGAATTTTGTGAAAAACGCTCTTCAGACGTCAATTCCCATGTTGATTCTGTTGCATTTGTACCGGAGCCAAGGTCCCGGTCCATTTGCGCGCACTGAACTTTTCAAAGGAATGGCCGAATAAGGCTGGGTGGGCCAAAGACTGAGCCGGTCCGAATTGGAGCCGCGAATGATTTTCAGGGCGGTTTTCGTTGACCCGGAGCGGGGCGGTTTGTTAGCCTTGACGAACGCTCCACGAAGTGCGCCCGTCAGGGCGTCTGCTATTTTGTTCACGGGCTGAAAAGCCATGATGCCTTGCTCTTCTATTGAGTACACGGCGAATTGCGGCCCTGCTGTCGCAGGGATGAGAGGCGAAGATGCTACGCAAGCGCTATTACATTCTTTTTGTTGCCAGGGATGAGGACGGGCGGATACGCAAGATCCCTCTGCCACTGCGGTACGCGTATGGATTTGTTGCCGCGGCGCTGGTGGGCGCATTCACCATCGTAGGACTCGCCGGCTCCTACACCCGCATGCTGCTCAAGACCGAAAGTTATAATCAGGTCCGCCAGGACCGGGAGAATCTGCGCAAAGACTACAAGCAGATGGCGCAGATTGCGCACGACCGCGATGTGCAGGTGGCCTCGCTGGGAGCGCTGGCCAGTGAAGTGACCGCGTTGTACGGCCTGAAGCAGAACAAGCTGGCCTCGGGCAAGCCCGGTGCCGCCGCGGCGGCCGCGGCGCCCACACCGCCCTCGCTGGCGTTGACCGACGACGTGGACCAGCAGCAGGTCAAGCTCTCTATCGATCAGTTTTATACGCTGCGCACGCAGGCGATGTCGGGCCGGGTTTCGCGCGCGCTGGAAAGCGGGCTTTCGCCCAGCTTCAAGGGCGACTGGATGGAATTGGCCGACGCGCCCTCTCTCTGGCCGGTCGAGGGCCGCGTGGGATCGGGCTTCGGTTCGCGTCAGGATCCGATCAACGGCGAAGGCGCTTTCCACTCGGGCATCGACATTGAAGCGCCCAGCGGGACGCCGGTGCGTGCCGCAGCCGATGGAGGCGTGACCGGAATGTCGATGGGCGCCGGATATGGCCGCCAGATCGTACTCGACCACGGTCACGATGTACTCACCGTCTACGGACATCTTTCCGCGATTGCGGTTGTGCCCGGCGAGCATGTCATCCGCGGCCAGGTGATCGGCTACGTGGGCCAGTCGGGCCGCGCCACCGGTCCGCACCTCCACTATGAGGTGCGCGTCCACAACGTCCCGGTGAATCCCCACAAGTATCTGCACACCACCTACGAGCAGATAGCGGTCGCCGATAACAATTCGCTTGCTTCGCCAGGCAAATAGACGATTTTCTTCTTAAAGCAGCAGCGGCTCCCGGCAGAATGGGAGCCGCTTTTGTTTTGAGGTGGGCTGTGTCCGTTCCGGCGCGAATACGCCATCGGCTGCTACTTCGGCTGCCGGCTCACCGTGCAGCCGTCCAGCACAAAATCGAGTTCTCCGCCTCCGCCAAGGTTCATGGAGATCTGGGCCGGAATCTGGAAGCCATCGACCGTCTGGTACCCGATCGTCACGTGCATTTCCTGGGCCTTCTCGGGCGCGGCGCCCGCCGGCTGAATGTGGGCCGCGAAGCTTGTCACCAGCAGGCCCTGATCCGTCGATTGAAAGGCTGGCTCGAATTCGATGGTCATCTGGCTCATCGCCACGCGGAATTGCTTGAGCACCAGCTGGCTGTCCATCACTTCGGTCACCGAAGTACCGCCCTGTTCGGCGTGGAGCGTGGTTCCATTCTCCGCCTGAGTTACCTCCAGCCCTTCGGATGAGGCGGGCACAGCAGAGCCGTTCACAAAAGGCGACCAGAACTGCATGAAGCCCATGAGAGTCTGTTCGGCCGACTGGTGCATGGCATCCAGCAGATCGGTGGAGTCTTCATCGAGCGGCTTGTCTGCAGTTGCGGGCACGCTCCAATCGAGGCTGGAGTTGCCGGCCATGCGGGCGTGGAAGGTGATTTTGACCGATTTGAGCAGGACGACGCGCGGGTCGTCGGCGGCCACCGTGGAGCCCTTCTCGGCGGTGGCGAAGAACGTGCGCCAGTCGGGATGGACGGCGCATTCGAAGCCGTCGAGACCGCTCTTCACGGTGGAATAGTAGAGCTTGCCGGCCTTGGCCAGCAGCTCGTCGTTGGCTTTGGTCGCCGGGTGGCTTTGCGCCGGCGCTTGTCCGGCGGGCATGGGTAGGGCCGCGGGCGGGTTTTGCGCCAGGGCGGCAGCGGCCATCAGGCAGCACGCGGCGAGGGCGGACGAAAGCCGGTGGAGCTTTGCGAGTGGGAGTCTTTGCACGATACAGCCTACTTTCGGGAGGATTCGGGTATTGTGCCTCTTTTGCGTCTGACTCCGCAAACGCGTCGCCGTAACCTCTGCGTGGTATCGTTGCCTCGGGTTTCGTATATCCAATTTGGGAGGATTTGCCGTGCATCTCCGTCTACGCTGCCTTGCAGCCTTGCTTTCCCTGGCGCTTCCCGCCGCCGCGCAGGATCATGCCGCCGGGCTGCAGACCGCCTTTGCCCGCGCCCAGCACCTGAAACGGGGCATCAACGCCTCCATGTGGTTTGCCCAGTCGGCCAGCGACTACTCCGCGGCCCGCACCAACCGCTTTACCGACTCCCAGGACATTGCCTTGATGGCGCGCCTCGGCTTCGACAATGTGCGCCTCAGCATCGACGCGGCGCCGCTGGAGCAGTATCCGCTGGGCAGCGACGGCTTGAACGCCGACTTCCTCGCCCGGCTGGACCGCGCGGTGGATGCCATGCTGGCCAACGGCCTCGCGGTCCAGATCGACCTGCACCCCGAAGAGAATTTCAAGCAGCGGCTGCGCGCCGGCGACGAGGGCGTGGAACGGCTGACCATGCTGTGGCGGCGGCTGGCCGCGCACTATGCCACGCGCGACCCGGAGCGGGTCTTCTTTGAGATATTGAACGAGCCGGAGGTGAGCGATCCCTATCGCTGGGCCGGCATCCAGGCGCAGTTGGCCGCGACCATCCGCGAGGTCGCGCCCCGCAACACCATTATCGCCACCGGCCCCAATTACTCCGGCATCGCCGACCTGCTTACCCAGCATCCGCTCAGCGATGGCAACGTGATCTACAACTTCCACTTCTACAATCCCCACGAGTTCACTCATCAGGGCGCCGGATGGGGCGTGGCGTGGTGGAGTTCTACCCATGGCATTCCCTACCCGGCCAGCGAAAGCTCGATGCGGGAACTGGTGAAGGAAGTTCCGGATGCGGCCGACCGCTTTCAATTGGAGAACTACTGGCTCGATCGCTGGGACGGGCATCGCATCCAGTTGACGATCGACGAGGCGGCGGCCTGGGGCCGCGAGAACAACGTGCCGCTGATCTGCAACGAGTTCGGCGTCTACCGGGACCACTCCGATCCGATCTCGCGCGCCAATTGGATTCACGATGTGCGCACGGCTCTCGAAGCGGACGGAATCGGCTGGGCGATGTGGGATTATCGCGGCAGCTTCGGCGTGGTCTTCAAGGAAGATGGGCAACCGGCGCGTGTCGATGGCGCGGTGGTGGAAGCTCTGGGACTGACGAAGTAAGGCGGAAGCGGCGTTAGCGGAGCCGGCAAGCATTTGCTAACTCCGCCAACTCTGGGTGCAACAACAAGCGGTCAGGGAGCTAGGAGAGCTGTTACATTAGGTTCGCAGCCGGAAAGGAAGCGATGATGCGCTGGTACCACTCTGTCGCTTATTTCTTCGGGGGCGCATTCCTCGCCAACACTCTGCCCCATCTGGGCAACGGTATCTCTGGACATGCCTGAGCATATGCTCGCTCCGGGGCGGGCATCCTGCTGATGTCGCTCATCCTGGCCCATGCATTCGGGCGGTTCCACGGCGGGCTGTGAAACTGCGGACCCTCGATGGAAACCCGCGGCGTTGACGGCTTGAGTCCCCCCTGTGCCGCGATCACCAAAAAGTCGTAAACTCTTTCCATCGCGCCCTTGTAGTATGGTTGGAGGCTTGAACCGATCGCTTGAGGCATTCTCTCGAATGCGCAAGAAGCAGCGAGTTTCGAGGGGGCTGGGCTTGTCTCAGGAAAGAGGGTTGCATCTTTCCTCAGAAACGAATCGGCCTGACAATCGCGTTGAACCCATTCGAGGAGTGCAAACGCCCCTGACGGAGAAGCGGATGAAGAAGACCTGGAATCGGTGGATCGGCGGAGCACGGCAGTTAACGCTGCCCAAGCTGGCCATGGCGGCGGCAGGTTCACTGGCGCTGGCCCTGGGATTCTCTGCCTGCGAGAACGTGGCCGGTTACACCCAGCCCAGTCTGGTGCGCGTGATCGACGCCTCCTACATCGCCCCGGCCGTGAATGTCGAGGTGGAAGGCACGCTGCTTGCCGGCAACATCGGCCAGGGGACCATTACTCCCTATGGCACGCTGCCCGCTTCAGCCGCTGCCGCGATCAAAGTGACAGCAGCTACCGGCGGCACCACGCTGGTCAGCACCACCGGCACACTGCTCGCCGGCCATCAGCACTCCGTTTTTCTCACCGACAACGGCGTAGCCCCCACCAGTTATACGGTCACGGTGCTCGAGGACCAGCAGGTCGCGGCGGCCTCCGGCCACTCTGCCTTCCGCTTCCTCAATCAGGCGCCCAAGACCGGCGCCGTGGACATCTACATGGTTCCCAGTGGCACCACGCTGGCCGACACCATTCCGCTGGTTACGGCGCTGCCCGTGGGTGCAACCGCCGGCTACATCAGCTTTACGTCGCAGACCGTCACCATGGTCATCACGCCCACCGGCCTCACAACACCCAAGTACACTTCCGCCTCACTGGCTTTGACCGGTGGCGAGGTGCGAACGGTGCTGATCGTCGATACCCAGTTGACCAGCAATCCACCCGTCGAGGTCTTCACGGCCAACGACGTAGATTAGGATATCGATCCAACCGATGCGCTGCCTCAAGCTGAACCGGGCCGTTCTCGTCCTGTCTCTCTGGATCGGAGCCTTGGCGCCCGGGCTTGCCGACGATACCTACCGTGTCGTTCACGCCTATCCACACGACCCGCAGGCCTTTACGCAAGGGCTCATCTACATGGATGGGCATCTCTACGAGAGCACCGGCCTCAACGGCCACTCCTCGCTGCGGATGGTGGATCTAGAGAGCGGGCGGATTCTGCAACTGCTGAACGTGCCCAGCGAATACTTTGCCGAAGGGCTCGCCCCATGGGGTAGCACACTGATTCAGCTCACCTGGGAAAACCACGTTGCGCTGGTCTACGACCGCTTCAGCTTCCGCCTGCTGCGCACCCTCCCATACCCCGGAGAAGGCTGGGGACTTACCCAGGATGGCAAGAACCTGATCCTCAGCGACGGCAGCTCCACGCTGCACTTCATTGACCCGGCCACTTTTCGAGAGGTGCGGCGCCTCACCGTCACCCGACCGGCTGCGAAGGGCCCCGGCGTTCCGATCTCGCAGCTCAACGAACTGGAGTTCGTCCACGGGCAGATCTACGCCAACATCTGGCACACGGACCGGATTGCCCGCATCTCGCCCGCAACCGGCAAGGTGCTGGGCTGGATCGACCTGAGCGGCCTGCTTCCGGAAAGCGAGCGCTCCAGCCCGGAGGCCGTGTTGAACGGCATCGCCTACGATCCGGCGCACGACCGGCTCTTCGTCACCGGCAAGCTGTGGCCGAAGCTCTTCGAGATCAAGGTCATTCCCGAGACGGTTAAGACCAGACCGGCCAGCCGTACCAGGTAGCAAAGAAGAACCGCCCGTTCCGCATCCTGCCGGAGTTTCATTCCGGCCATTGCCCCCTGCGCGTATACTTTTGCGCAAGGCAAGGCACGCCATGGACCCATCTATCCTGCTTCCGAGTTCCCTGCAAAACGCGGCTGTTCTCACCATAATTCTGGCGTTTGCCGGCTATCTGGTAACTTTCATGAGCACGCGCATGATGGCCCGGCGGGCGGATATGCTGCGCCTGGTGAACAAGCGGCTCAACGAGTTCTATGGCCCTCTCTACGTGGCCTCGCAGGCCGGCCATATCGCCTACCGGTCGCTGCTGAAGAAGCAGGGCAAGACGCAGAGCGAGCCGATTCTGGATGAAGAAATGAACGAGTGGGTGCTGTGGATGACCACCATCTTCATGCCCCTCAACGACGTTCGCGAGAAGATCATCATCGAGAAAGCCTACCTGATCGTCGAGGAGCAGATGCCGCGCTGTTTGCTGGAGTTTGTCACCCACGTGGTGGGGTACAAGGCGGTGCTGGCCAAGTGGGCCGAGGGAGACTACTCCGAGCGCCGCTCGACGATCGGCTGGCCACCCGAATTCGACGCGTATGTCACGCGCTCCTACAAGGCCCTCAAGGCCGAGCAGACCCGCCTCCTGCACAACTTCGCGTGGAGGCTGTATCACTCTGCCATCAAGCGCAAGCAGCAATAAACCCGGCCAGAACGCCTTGGCGCGGACGGCGCTTTGCGTTTCCTGAAGCCACTTAGCTCAGTCCGGCACCGGCAGCGCAAGATTCTTCCACAGGCGCAGTACCGGTTCAGCCTGGTTGACGGTGTAGAAGTGCAGGCCGGGCGCGCCGTGGCGCAGCAGAGTCTCGCATAGGCGGGTGACGACATCCAGGCCGAAGTCCAGCAACGCGGGCTTGTCGTCCTGGAGCTCTTCCAGGCGCAGCCGCACCCAGCGCGGAAGATCGGAACCGCAGCCGGCGCAGAAGCGCACGGTGTTGGCGAAGCCGGTAATGGGCATGATGCCTGGCACCACTGGAATCGCGACGCCGCCCTTGGCGCAGCGCTCCATGAAGTCAAAATAGGCGTCGGCGTTATAGAAAAGCTGGGTCAGAGCTCCGTCCGCACCGGCCGCGACCTTGCGGCGAAAGCGTTCGAAGTCCGCACCGGGGCTGGGCGCCTGGGGATGCATCTCAGGATAAGCGGCCACTTCGATCTGGAAGGCGTCCCCATGGGTCTTGCGGATGAAGCTGACCAACTCGTTGGCGTAGTGGAAGTCGCCGGGTGCAGAGGGGCTCATGGCCGTGGCCGGCAGATCGCCGCGCAGGGCGACAATGCGCTTGACGCCCGCTTCCCGATAGCGCCGCAGCAGAGCTGAAACGTCGTCGCGCGTCGAGCCAACACAGGTGAGGTGCGGTGCAGCCTCCATGCCGGTGTGCTTGACCACCGTCATCATCGTCTCGTAAGTGCCGTCCTGAGTGGAACCGCCGGCCCCGTAGGTGATGGAGAAATAATTGGGCCGCACCGCGGCCAGCTGGCCAATGACGGCCGGCAGCTTCGCCACGCCTTCCGGCGTGCGCGGCGGAAACAGCTCGAAGGAGAAGCTGGGCTTTCTATTCATGCTGGAGGCACTCAGTGGAGAACATGGTAGAGGACATAGCACAGCGGTAAAAGGTATCCCACCCTAGCCGCAAGGACAATAACGCGGCGAGGGTGGGCACCCGCTTGCTGGAGTTTGCTCGTTGGCCAGGGAATCCCATCCCCTATTCCCTGGTCACTGATTCCTAGTACCGGTAGCTTTCCGCCTTGTACGGCCCTTCCACCGATACGCCAATGTAGTCGGCCTGTCTGGGCGTCAGCGTGGTCAGCTTCACCCCGATCTTTTCCAGATGCAGCCGCGCTACTTCTTCGTCCAGCTTCTTGGGCAGCACATAGACACCGACCTTGTAGCTGTCTTTCTTCTCCCATAGATCGATCTGCGCCAGCGTCTGGTTGGCGAAGCTGTTGCTCATGACGAAGCTGGGATGGCCGGTGGCGCAGCCCAGGTTCACCAGACGGCCCTCGGCCAGCACAAAGATGCCGTGGCCTGCCTTATCCGGACCGGATGGGAAGGTGTAGAAGTCCACCTGCGGCTTGATGTTGAGCTTCGTCACCCCCGGCTCCGCGTTCAGCCGGTCCATCTGGATCTCGTTGTCGAAGTGGCCGATGTTGCAGACGATCGCCTGGTCCTTCATCCCCTTCATGTGTTCGAGGGTGACGATGTCCACGTTGCCGGTGCAGGTGACGTAGATGTCGCCGCGGCCCAGGGTATCTTCGATCGTCGTCACCTCGAAGCCCTCCATCGCCGCCTGGAGCGCGTTGATGGGATCGACCTCGGTAACGATGACGCGGGCGCCCATGCCACGCAGCGAGTGGGAACAGCCCTTGCCCACATCGCCGTATCCGCAGATGACCGCGACCTTGCCGGCAACCATCACATCGGTCGCGCGCTTGATACCGTCGGCCAGCGATTCGCGGCAGCCGTAGAGGTTATCGAACTTCGATTTGGTCACGGAATCGTTCACATTGATGGCCGGAACCAGCAGCTTGCCCTGCTCCATCATCTTGTAAAGCCGGTGCACGCCCGTCGTGGTCTCTTCCGAGACGCCGCGCCACTCTTTCACCACCTTGTGCCAGTGCCGCGGGTCTTCGGCAAAGACCTTCTTGAGCAAATCCTTGATGACCTGCTCTTCGTGGCTCTCGGCCGGCCCGTCCACCCACTTGTCGCCGTTCTCCAGTTCATAGCCCTTGTGGATGAGCAGGGTCGCGTCGCCGCCGTCGTCCACAATCAGTTGCGGCCCCTTGCCGCCCTTGTGGGCCATCGCCTGGTAGGTGCACCACCAGTACTCCTCCAGCGATTCGCCCTTCCAGGCAAAGACCGGCACGCCGGCAGCGGCGATGGCCGCGGCGGCATGATCCTGCGTGGAGAAGATATTGCAGCTTGCCCAGCGCACCTCAGCGCCCAGGCTGACCAGCGTCTCGATCAGCACCGCGGTCTGAATGGTCATGTGCAGCGATCCGGTGATCCGCACCCCGGCCAGCGGCTTTGCCGCGGCATATTTGTTGCGGATGGACACCAATCCCGGCATCTCCTGCTCGGCGATGGTGATTTCCTTGCGGCCCCAGTCCGCCAGCGACATGTCAGCGACTTTGTAGTGCAAATCCGTGGATTCGAGTGTCGAGGTTGTCATTTGGGATCTCCTTATATCGTGCTATCGTGATATGTTGATATGTATCAGAATCATCCTTATGCCGTCAATCGTCAAAACACTTCGCGTCGTCTCCGATCCCAACCGGCTGCGCATTCTGCTGCTTCTGCGCGCCGAAGAGCTTTCCGTGGCCGAATTGCAGGAGATTCTGGTGATGGGCCAGAGCACCATCTCCACGCATCTGTCGCAGTTGAAGCAGGCGGGACTGGTGGAAGACCGGCGCACCGGCAAGAGCAATCTTTACCGCTCGAACAGCCCTGCGGGCGGCAGCCCTTTGGATGAGATCCTCAACATGGCCGCGAAGGAGATCCCCGAAGCTGCCACGGATCAGGCTGCGATGCGCCTCGTCCTGAAAAAGCGCCAAGACCGGATGCGCAGCTTCTTCGACAGCGTGGCCGGGAGGCTGGCCCGGGATTACGTTCCGGGAAAGTCGTGGAAGAGCCTGGCTGAGGCGCTGCTGCGGCTCATGCCTCCCATGGCGATCGCCGACCTGGGAGCGGGTGAGGGTGCCTTTTCTCTTTTGCTGGCGCAGCGGGCCAAAAAGGTCATTGCCGTCGATTCGTCCGCCCGGATGATCGACGTAGGGCGCGCGCAGGCGCTCCGCCACGGCATCGACAACGTGGAATACCGGCTGGGTGACATGGAGGAGATTCCCATCGCCGACGGCGAAGTCGACCTGGTCTTCTTTTCGCAGTCGCTGCATCATGCGCTGCATCCCGAGCGCGCCGTGCATGAGGCCCGGAGAATTCTTCGGCCGGGCGGCCGCGTGGTGATTCTCGATCTGCTCAAGCACCGATTCGAAGAGGCGCACGAACTCTACGCCGACGAGTGGCTTGGCTTCAGCGAAACGGAGCTGGAAGCGATGCTGGAGAAGGCCGGCTTTGCCAGCGTGCAGACCTTGGTGGTGGACAAAGAGCCGGAGACACCGCAATTCCAGACGCTGCTGGCGATTGGGGACAAGCAGAGTTAGCGCCCGCCACTTTCCGCATCCAGCAGTTGCCGCTTGCGCTCTACGCCCCAGCGGTAGCCGGTGAGCGAGCCGCTTGCGCCCACCACGCGATGGCAGGGCACGACGATGGCCACGCGATTGGTGGCGCAGGCGCGGGCCACGGCCCGGGTGGCGTTCGGAATCCCCATTTCGCGCGCCAACTGGCTGTAGCTGCGCGTCTCGCCGCGCGGAATGGCGCGCAAAGCCTGCCACACGCGGAGTTGAAAGGCTGTGCCGCGCAAGTCCACCTGCGGCACCTGCGGTGCGGCCAACTTTTCGGATGAATTTGCTTGGCCGGAAACAATCGCCAGCGCCGCCTCCACCATGCCGGCCAGGGACGGATCTTTCTGCAGCTCGGCCAGGGGAAACTCTTCGCGCAGACTGGCCTCGGCCTCGGCGGAGGTGGCCGCGAGCGCCAGCCAGCAGAGGCCGCGGGCTGTTGAACCAACAATCACCCAACCAAAAGGGGAAGGGGCGGAAGCCCAGGCGATTTTTTCGCCTTTGCCACCCTGGGCAAAGCGGGCGGGCGTCATGCCCAGCGCCGCGCCCTCGTAAGCGCGACTGGAGGAGCCGAATCCGGCGTTGTAGATGGCGTTGGTCACGGAATCTCCTTGTTTGAGCGCATGGCGCAGGCTGCCGGCCCGCAGGGCGCGCTGATATTGCAGCGGACTCACGCCCAACGCCTGCTTGAAAAGCCGCTGCACGGTGAACGGGCTGAGTCCGGCCACGCGGCCCAGTTCGGCCAGCGGCAGCGGACGGTCTGCGTTGGCTTCGATGTGTGCACGAACCTTGTCCAAAGGGCTGCCGCACGCAGTATCGGGCTTACACCGTTTGCAGGGACGGAATCCGGCGGCGCGCGCCTCGTCCGCCGAGCGGAAGAAGCGCACATTGGCTGGCAGCGGGCGGCGGCTGGCGCAACTGGGCCGGCAGAATACGCCTGTGGTCGTAACCGCATAGAAGAACGTAGCGTTTGGGTCTCGCCGAAGAAGCTGGCTCCAGGCTGTCTCAGGATCGAGGGCCGCTTGGATGGAACCGGCGCCGCGAGCGCCTGCGAGTTGAGTGTTACTGCTCATGGAAACTATGGTCGCCTACGAAGCGGCCGGCGCGCTATCCGGTTCTTGCGCGCAATTCTTTATTCTTGCGAACGTCCACTTCCTACCGAGCCGAATTCCCTTTCAGCACCGCCTCGGCCCGCAACAAATCCGCTTCTGTATCCACGCCGATGGTGTCGCCGGGCGCGTCGGCCACATACAGCCCCATGCCGTTTTCCAGCAGGCGCAACTGCTCCAGGCGCTCGATGCGCTCCAGTGGCGAGGGCGGGAGAGCGGCAAAGCGCTCCAGCGCGGCCTTGCGATAGGCGTAGATGCCCAGGTGCTTGCGATAGCCGCTGAACCCTGTCTGGTCGCGGTCATACGGAATTGTCGCGCGGGAGAAATAGAGCGCCCGCCCGTCGAGAGCCGTAACGACTTTGACGGCATTCGGGTCCGCGAACTCCTGCGGCGGGCAGCGGACGGCCAACGTGGCGACCTCGACCTCGGGCCGATCGAAGAGCGTAAGCAGCGGCGGGAAAAAAGCCGGAGTCAGCGTGGGCTCGTCACCCTGGATGTTGACGTAAATGTCGGCGTCGATCTGGCGGGCCACTTCCCTCACCCGGTCGGAGCCGCTAGGGCAGTCGGGCGAGGTCATGGCCACGGGAATGCCGCGCTCTCGGCAGACGGCGGCCACTTCGTCCGAGTCTGTGGCCACCACCACGGGGTCCATGAGGCCGCTGGCCGTGGCGGCGCGCCAGACCCACTCGACCATGGGCCGGCCGGCAATCGTGCGCAGCACCTTGCGGCTGAGCCGCGTGGAGCTGAGCCGGGCCGGAATCACCCCAGCAATACGGAACGTGCTCATGGAGGCGAGTTTACAGGAGCGGGCAGCGGGAGTTCATCCCCGGCGCCCAAAGCGCATACGGAACCGTTTGACCTGCAATCCTGCCACCCGTATCATCATGATTGGGATGGATGTGCGGATTCCAAGTCCGCCGAGCCCAGACAGGCTCTTTCTGGCCTGTGCCTTTCAGGCAAACCTTCCGGCGGGGTAGCTCAGATGGTTAGAGCGACGGATTCATAACCCGTAGGTCGGCAGTTCGATCCTGCCTCCCGCCACCAAAAAGACCCGGCCTGGACGCGCTACTCGTTCAGGCCGTTTTTTTGCCTTTTTCCGGAGATATCTCAAGAGCATCCCGCGGTCCACCGAAGCAATCGCTTCCCTCTTTTGCAGGCCGGCATTCATCCGCTATTGAAAAAAGTTCCTCTTCCCCTTTGTGCGCACAGCGCACTATCATGGCTGCGCTTCGGAGATGCATGCGAAATCGTCAGAGGAAGGGACCTATCTTCATGAGCGCAACCCAGGCAACTCTCAAACGCTACGAGATGCTGATCGACGGCGAGTTTGCAGCATCCGCCAAGATGCTGCCGGTGGTAAACCCCGCAACCGAGGAAGTGATTTCGGAGTTTCCCAGCGGCATGGCCGAGGATGCGAATCGGGCCGTGCTGGCCGCGGAGAAGGCGCAGAAACCGTGGGCCGCTCTGCCCGCCATTCGCCGCGCCAGCTACCTGAGGGAGATCGCCACGCTGATTCGCGGAAACAGGGAATCGCTGGCTCGCGTTATTACGGAAGAGCAGGGCAAGATTCTTTCCCTCGCCCAGGTCGAGGTGGACTTCTCCGCCGACTACCTGGACTACATGGCCGAGTTTGCCCGCCGCTACGAAGGCGAGATCATACCCAGCGACCGGCCGGGCGAGAATATTCTGCTCTACAAGATGCCCATCGGCGTCATTGCCGGCATTTTGCCCTGGAATTTTCCCTTCTTTCTGATCGTGCGCAAGATGGCGCCCGCGCTGGTCACCGGTAACACCATCGTGATCAAGCCCAGCAGTGAAACGCCCAACAACGCCTTCGAGTTTGCGCGCCTCGTTGCCCAGTCGTCGCTGCCCAAGGGCGTATTCAATCTCGTCTCGGGCCCTGGATCGGTGATCGGCAATGCCCTGGCCAGCCATCCCAAGGTGGGCATGGTGAGCCTGACCGGCAGCGTGGAGGGCGGCGTGGCGGTGATGCGCGCTGCGGCGGAAAACGTGACCAAGGTCTCGCTCGAGCTGGGCGGAAAGGCTCCGGCGATTGTGATGGGCGATGCGGACATCGATCTCGCCGTCCAGGCGATCCGGGCCTCGCGCATCATCAACACCGGCCAGGTGTGCAACTGCGCCGAGCGGGTCTATGTGCACGAATCCGTCGCGGCGAAGTTCACCCAGAAAATCACGGCTGCCATGCAACAGACGGTCGTTGGCGACCCCTTCGCCCCGGAAACCGAGATGGGCCCGCTGGTGAGCAAGCACCAGCGCGAACTGGTTGGCGCGGCCGTGGAGCAGGCGCTGAGCGACGGCGCTCAGTTGGAATGCGGCGGCGGCAACTACGCGAGCAAGGCCGGCTATTACTTCCAGCCCACCGTGCTGACGCATTGCCGACAGGAAACCAGGATCATGCAGCAGGAGACCTTCGGTCCGGTGCTACCCATCGCCACGTTCAAGGATCTGGACGAAGCCATCGCCAACGCGAACGACTGCGAGTACGGGCTGACTTCGTCGATCTACACCCGCAGCCTGGATGTGGCCATGCGCGCCTGCAATGAGTTGAAGTTCGGCGAGACCTATGTGAATCGCGAGAACTTCGAGGCCATGCAGGGCTTCCACGCCGGATGGCGCAAGTCCGGCATCGGCGGCGCCGACGGCAAGCACGGCCTGGAGGAGTATCTCCAAACCCACGTCGTGTACATGAACTACGACCTGAACAAGCAGTAGCGCGCCTGCTGGCGCTTTTGCCGGGAAGCATCCGGCAGCAGATCGCGCTGGACGCGGAACCGGCGCCTGTCCATGAGCCGTTGTAGTAGAGACGGAAGCGGGTCGAAGCCTGGCTTCCGCGGTCCGCTGTTTTCTTTCGGGTGGAAAGAAATATTCTCCCTGTGAAATTTCCCGGTTGACCCGTGGGCGCGTGCAACGCAGAATGAGGAGAGCGCAGTCGCATTGACGGCGCGCTTTCCCCACCCTGGAAAATGCCGCCAGGAATCTTGAGACCGAGGTTGTGATGCCCGCTTATCTGCTTTTGCTGGTTGCTATTTTGAGCCGTTTGCTGCCCCATGCCGGGTGGTTCAACTTTACCGCGGTGGGCGGAGCTCTGCTCTACTTTGGCGCGCGGCGCTCGTGGCGGGAGATGCTGGCGCCGCTCGCGGCGCTGATGGCCACCGACTACATCCTGACGGTCTACGCCTACCACTACAGTTTCGCTTGGCAAAGCTATGTGCCCACCTGGGCCTGGTACGTGGCAGCGATGGCGCTGGGGCAGATTCTGCTGCGCAGCCGGACCACGGTGGTGCGCGTGGCCGCGGGCGCTCTGCTGGGGCCGACCTCGTTCTTCCTGCTCTCGAACTACGCGGTTTGGGCGGGCAGCGGAATATATCCGCGCACCCTGGCCGGGCTTGGAACCTGCTTTGCCGCAGCGGTGCCCTTCTATCGCAACGATCTGCTCTCCACAACCATTGTGGCCGGGCTGGCCTTCGGCGTTCCGGTGCTGGTGCGGCGGATGAGCGCGGCGCCGGCGCAGACCGTGCTGACAGGAAAATAGCTTCTTGCGTCCCATCCTTGCGGCAGGAAGGCAAAGCGCGGGTTCTACGACTCGCTGCGCTCGCTCAGAATGACAGCAAGGATGGGGCAGGAGCTTTTGTGCACTACAGAGAATCTAGAAATTAATCTTCAAGCAGCTTGCCAGCGCGTTTTTTCCGCATCCACCACCAGATAAAGCCAACCACGGCCAGAGCACCCACGATGGCGACCAACGGCAAGGCGTGCGCCTTCACCACATCCACGGCGCTAGGCCCCAGCTTGAGCACCAGCAGCGAAAGCAGCAGCCAGCGGACCATGCGGCCACAGAAGACGGCCAGCATGAAGGGCGCAACACGCATCTCGAAGACCCCGGCGGCAAAGACGAAAGCCTTCCACGGCGTGGGCGGGGGCAGCATGGAAGGAATCATCATGGCCAGGAATTCCTGGTTCTCGAAGCGGGCGCGCATCTTCTCGAAGCGCTTGCGGTTGACGCGCTTGAGCAGGAAGAGTTCGCCGCCGGCGCGGCCCAAGCCGTAGGGAAGCAGCCCGCCGATGGCAGAGCCGGTGGCGGCCAGCAGGCAATAGAGCCAGAAGTTGCCCTTGTCGTTCCAGACGGAGAGAGCCAGGAATGCGTCCATGGGGATGGGGAGGGTCGAGGAATCAAGCAGAGCCAGCGCGCCCAGGCCCCAGATACCGAATTTGGCCAGAAACGGCAGGAGTACAAGATTCAGCCTGGCCATCCATCGAAGAAATACTGCTTTCAAACAGGGTCCCCTTCCGCCCGGTAAGCCGTCTTACTGTCAGGAACCATTGTACGGGCCGGGACGTTGCGCACGGACATCGGCGGGGATGAGAGAATAGAAAGAAAGGACTCGAAACGGAGCCGAGGGGATGTGTGTCCTGAAAGCTCCTCTAGAACGAATGCCCTCCAGCGACGCGCCAAACCATGTGAACGAGCCCAACGGGCCGACGCAGACGAACCCGGATACGGGCCAGCAGAGCGGCAGCCCCGCTTTCGGCGAGCCCGCGTCCCCGGTCATCCGCGGTTCGCGCTGGCTGGACTACGACACCCACGAGCTGCTGGAGATGATCAGCGAGCTCGAGGACGAGCGACGCTGGGCGCGGCTGCGCGAGGGAATATGGATTGCCATTCTCATCCATCTGGCGATCCTTTCCTGCCTGACGTGGATTCCGAGATATATCTTCAAAGTGCCGCTGGTCATGAACCAGAACGACGCGATCCGGCAGCATAAGGACTTCACCTATCTGGATTCGCCGAAGTGGCAACCCAGACCGGCGGTCAAGCCGATTCCGCAACAGCAGCCGCTGATCGACAAGAAGACGCTGGAGGCGATGAACAAGGCCACTCCGCCGCCCGCGCCTGCACCGGCTCCCGCATCACAGCCCGCGGCTCCGGCTCCCGTGCCGCCGCCACCCACGCCTACGGTCCAGCAGCCGCAGCTTGAGGCGCCGCGTCCGGCGGCGGTGCCTGCCCGGCCCAACTTTGCCATGGGCTCACAGAATCCCGCCGATCAACTGCGCGAGGCTATGCGGGGCGCTTCGCGCAATCCCGGCTCGGGCGGCGCGGGCAATCTCGGCTCGGGTGGGCTGGCTCGCCATCCTGGCGCAGGCTCGGGCGGCGTCGAGGTCTTGTCCGATACGCAGGGCGTGGATTTTCGCGCCTGGTTGACTCGCTGGCACCGGGAGACGGAGAACACCTGGGACCCGTTGATTCCCGACGAGGTCAATCCGCCGATTCTGAAGAAGGGTCAGGTGCTGATCCGTTTCAAAGTTCTTCCCAACGGCCGAATCCAGGATGGGAGTATGGTGCTGGAGGGCCGCTCCGGCGATGTCGCTCTGGATCGTGCGGCATGGGGCGCTCTGGAAGGTTCCAACTACCCGCCGCTGCCCCGCGACTTTCACGGGCCGTTTCTGGAACTGCGCGCCCTCTTCATGTACAACATGGAGACGCGGTAAGGCAGCAGCGCCAGTATGCGTTACCCCATGCCTGTACTCTGCTGTACCGTTTGCAGCGACGCCGAGAGTGGGTATTTCTGATGCGAAACGCCGTCTTGCTTTTTGCGCTTGCACTTCCGCTGGCCGGACTACTCGCCAGTGCGCAAACTGCGCCGACTGGACCGCCGCGGCCAGTTCCTTCTTCGCCCAAAACCGATATAGCGAAGCCGCGTCCTCCCGCTGGCCTGGTTGAGATTCTTTCCGACACCCAAGGCGTGGACTTCAGGCCGTATCTCCTTGAGGTGCACCGCATCACGGAATCCGCCTGGCTGCCGCTTATTCCTGAAGAGGCGAATCCTCCAACCCTGTTAGCCGGAGCAGTTGCGATTCGCTTCAAGATTCTCACTAGCGGTAGAGTAAAAGACGGAAGCATGGTTCTGGACGGCCGCTCCGGCCACATGCCGTTGGATCGCGCGGCCTGGGAGTCGATTGCGCATTCGGATTACCCGCGTCTGCCAGAGGAATTCAAGGGTCCCTTCGTCGAGATTCGTTTCTTCTTCTTGTACAACCTGGACAAGAAGCCGACCGTCGGAAACAAATCCTCAAAGACAGGCGGTGCTTCCTCAGGTCAAGCAGGCATCGCCTCCGATCCGGGCGCCAAGCCGTGAGTTGAGCTGCGGTTGCCGTGAATAGCCTTCCTCGCATACCAGATCTGGTCTGAAACTCATGCGGTCGCGTCGTCTTCAGTCAATTCAGGCACAGAGGCTCCCGCGGGCTCTTGTGGGCCGCGCGGCCGGTTGCCATGCGGCAGGTAGATGCCGTCCTGGGCCAGCAGCGCTTCGTAGACCGGGGTGTGGCGCCAGTAACGCGCCAGGGCAAAGGCGCTCATGTTGGCGATCATCAGAGGCAGCACCAGGCCGTAGCCGCCCGTCATCTCGAAGACGATGAGCACCGAGGTCATGGGCGCACGCACGATGCCGGCAAAGACCGCGCCCATGCCGACTACGGCAAAGGCTCCGATGGAGTCGGCCGAGTGGTGAAAGACGGCGACGTCGATATAGCCGACCGCGCCGCCCAGCATGGCTCCCATGAACAAGGACGGTGCAAAGATGCCGCCCGCGCCGCCACTCGAATAGGAGCAGACCGTAGCCAACAACTTGATGACGCAAAAAGCCACCATCGCCATCACCGGCAATGTGCCCATGGAGCCGGTAAGAGCCAGCGTGAGCGTCTTGTAGGGGTCGCCGGCGATGCCATTCAGGTGAAACAGGGCCAGCGCCACCACGGCCAGGCAGCCCGTGGCCAGGCCGCCGATGGCGGGATGCACCCACTTGGGCACGGTCTTGAGCCGCTTGAACCAGGCGCGCAGCCAAAGCAGCGAATCGGTAAACGTGACCGAGACAATGGCCGCCAGCAGACCCAGCAGCGCGTACCAGACCAGCGAAGAGGAGTTGGTGAGCGTGTAGGTCCGGTTCACATGGAAGACCGGATTGGAACCAAGAATGGAGTGTTCCACCACGGCAGCCAGGGCCGCGGCCACAATGACGCCGGAGAGCATCGTCTGATCCAGGTCGCCGATCAGTTCTTCCAGTGTGAAGGTGACGGCGGCAATGGGCGCATTGAAGGCCGCGGCGATGCCGGCCGCCATGCCTACCGAGGCCATGCGGCGGCGATTCTCGGGGCCCAGGCGGGCGGCCCGTCCCAGCAGGCTGCTGACTCCGGCGCAAATCTGCACCGTGGGGCCCTCCAGCCCGAGCGAGGCGCCGGAGCCGATCTGCACCGCGCAGAGGATGAATTTGCCGATGGTTTCCCGGAGCGTAATGAGGCCAAAACGAAGCGCATACGCCACTTTGACCTGGGGAATGCCGCTGCCCGCCGCGGCGGGCGCAAAGTAGGTGAGGCCGAGACCGGCCACCAATCCGCCGAGAGCCGGGGTGAGAATGGTCCACCAGACCCAGCTATGGCCTGGGGCGGCATTGGCGCGGTCGATGAAGAGCGATTCGGCCCATCCGATGCTGAGGTGAAAGGCCACGGCTGCCAGCCCGCACAGCCCGCCGGCCAGAATGGTGACCACCAGCAGCCGCTGCCTCTCGTTGGGCATCCGGCGCATGAACCAGGCGAGAAAATTCGCGTACAGGGCTGGGAAGCCAACCCAATAGCTCGATTTTGAGCTGTCTTCGCTGCTGAAAGGCGTCACATCTCCAGTATAGAAGTGAAGCAGTTCCGATCGAGTTAACGTTTGGGCTCCGTGGCCCGCATGAACTCCGCCAGGTAGTCCTTCCACACCGCGGCGATGGTGTGCGTTCCGTGGCCGCGAGTAGCATCGGAAATCGGCAGAAGAATGAAGCGCGCGTTGGGCATGCGACTAACCATCTTTTCGGCAATGCCCAGCTCCGGCGGGTTGATGTAGTCGTCGGCGGAGTTGATCCACAGCACCGGCGCGGTAATCTGCCCCAGGCGCGGGCTGGGATCGTAGTTGCGGCTGGCGTTCCAGTAGTAGATCAGGTTGTTGGCGTCGGTGCCTGTGGCCATGCGCTGGAGGATACTGTCAGCCAGCTTCTCGGCGGCCTCGCGCGTTGGCGCCTGTTTCTGCATCTGGAGCGGGCTGGAACTCATGACCAGTTGCAGTTCGAGGGCGTTGCGCAGGCCGAGTTCGGGTTGTGTTTTGTACTCACCGTTTTGCCACGCCGGGTCCTGTTTGATGGCCTGGATGGCCATGTAGCGCATCATGCGGTTGCGGCCGGCAATCTGAACCGGCAGGCAGGCAAACGGAGCCAGCGCGTCGGCATAGCCCGGATAGGTCTCGCCCCAGACGAAGGTCTGCATGCAGCCCATCGAGGTGCCGAGGATCAGGCGAAGATGGTCGATCTTCATCTCGTCGAGCATCATGCGCTGGCTGCGCACCATGTCGTCATAGTCTTAGGCGGGAAAGTGCGCATGGAGACCGTCGGAGGGCTTGGAACTTTCACCGTGGCCGATGTCATCGGGCAGGATGAGGAAGTACTTCGCGATGTCGAGCGGCGCGCCGGGGCCGAACAGCACGTTCGAAAACAGAGGGCTCAGCAACGAATGCGCGCTGCCTCCAGTGCCGTGCAGCAGGAGCACGGCGTTATCGACGTGGCCGGCCGCGTTGCGGTGCGGCGTGCCCAGAGTGAGGTAGTGCAGCTTGAGCTGGGGCAGGGTTTCGCCGGTGCCGAAGCGGAAGTTCGGGAGCACGGTTGTACCGTCCACCGTGGGCCATCCACCAGTTGGCGCGGGTGCTGCGGAGGGCGAACTCGTCTGGGTGGAAGAATTCGTTTGGCTAAAGGCAACCACGCCGAGCAGAAGAAACGCCGCAAGCAGAATCCGGACTATGCGCAGATGCATGCAAAGGCTCCTGATTGAAGCAGATTCAAACACAGGCCAACTTTCTCTTTTTCGGAGGTGGGTGTCAAGCGAGAGAGCTATTTCCAAAGGCGGTCGATCAGCGCTAAAATTCTGCTGTCTGCTATGTTCAACCGCCCCGCAGTTCGAGTTTCCTCCACGCCTCAGCTCAAGCGCTTCCGCCATGGGCGCCCTGACCGTGGACGGCGTTCCTCCCTCTGAGTAATCTATTCCCGTCGATTCGTGGTTTCCCGGGTCTCAAGAACGAGATGTGCGGAGACTTGCCCTTTGGTATCCCAGGTCCCAGAATCGGGACCTGGGGCACCCAGCTTTGTTCCTGAATTTGCGAGGTCCATCCGCCCCTTGCGCGGATAGAAAGGTCATTCCCCGATGAGTTTCGAAAAAGGCAATAGCTTTGCCAGCCGGGACAGGCTCAGCGCTGGCAACCGCTCGTACACGATCTATCGCCTGCCGGCGCTCGCCGAGCGCGGGTTCAACCTCGGCCGGCTGCCCTTCAGTTTGAAGATTCTGCTGGAAAACCTGCTGCGCCGCGAGGACGGCGTGAATGTGACGGCCGCGGACATCGAGTTCCTGGCCAACTGGGACGCCAAGGCCGAGCCCAGCCGGGAGATCGCCTACATGCCGGCTCGGGTGCTGATGCAGGACTTTACCGGCGTGCCCGCCGTGGTCGATCTGGCCGCGATGCGCGATGCCATCAAGACCCTGGGCGGCGATCCGGAGCGGGTGAATCCGCTGGTGCCGGCCGAACTGGTGATCGACCACTCGGTCCAGGTGGACGAGTTCGGCGCCGTGGGCGCTCTTGCGGCCAATACCTTGTTGGAGTTCCAGAGAAACCGCGAACGCTACGCCTTTTTGAAGTGGGGCCAGACGGCCTTTCGCAACTTTTCCGCCGTTCCGCCGGGGATGGGGATCTGCCATCAGGTGAATCTGGAATACCTGGCGCGGGTGGTCTTCACTACGGAAATCGACGGGGAACTGACCGCTTATCCCGACACGGTGGTCGGCACCGACTCGCACACCACGATGATTAATGGGCTGGGCGTGCTGGGCTGGGGCGTGGGCGGCATCGAGGCCGAGGCGGCCATGCTGGGCCAGCCGGTCTCCATGCTCATTCCGCAGGTGGTGGGCTACAAGCTGACCGGCAAGCTGAAGGAAGGCGCGACGGCCACCGATCTGGTGCTGACCGTGACCCAGGCGCTGCGCAAGCTGGGCGTTGTCGGCAAGTTCGTCGAGTTCTATGGGCCGGGAGTCGCGGAGCTGGCTCTGGCCGACCGGGCAACGATCAGCAACATGGCGCCCGAATACGGCGCAACCTGCGGCATCTTCCCGGTGGATGCCGAGACGCTGCGCTACCTGCGCTTGACCGGCCGCAGCGAAGAGCAGATCGCGCTGGTGGAGGCCTATTACAAGGAACAGGGACTCTTTAATACCGCCGGCTCGCCGGAGGCCGAGTACACGCAAACGCTGGAACTGGATCTGTCAACCGTCGAGCCCAGCGTGGCCGGACCGAAGCGCCCCCAGGATCGCGTTCTGCTGAAGGACGCTGCGGCCAGCTTTGCCCAGCAACTGCCCAGCCTGCTGGCGCCCACGGCCAAGCCGCTGGGAACGCGCACGGCGGCTAGCTGGGAGCGCGGAGCGGTGACGGACTCGGTGGTCGTTCGAGAAGCAACCGCGGGTCCTTCGACTCCGCTTGCCGCAAAGAGCGCGGCAAGCTCCGCTCAGGATGACAGCACTTTGAAGGTGACTACGACGGTTCAAGGCAGGTTTGGCATCGATCCGGACAAGTATCTGGACCACGGCTCGGTGGTGATTGCGGCCATCACCAGTTGCACCAACACCTCGAACCCCTCGGTGATGGTGGCGGCGGGAATTCTGGCCAAGAAGGCGGTCGAAAAGGGGCTGACCGTGCCGCCGTGGGTGAAGACTTCGCTGGCGCCCGGTTCTCGGGTGGTTACCGACTACTACGCCAAGGCGGGTCTGCTGCCCTATCTCGAAAAGCTGCGTTTCAACGTGGTGGGCTACGGCTGCACCACCTGCATCGGCAACTCCGGACCGCTGCCAGCGGACGTCGCCAAGAGCATCGACGAACATGGGCTGGTCGCGGTGAGCGTGCTCAGCGGCAACCGCAACTTCGAGGGCCGGGTGAACGTGGACGTGCGCGCCAACTATCTGATGAGCCCGCCTCTGGTGGTGGCCTACGCCCTGGCCGGGAGGATCGGCCACAACTTCGATGCCGATCCGCTGGGCGTCGATGAGGCCGGCCATCCGGTTTATCTCAAAGACATCTGGCCCACGCAAACCGAGGTGGCCGAGGCGATCGAGCGCGGAGTGTCCAGCGAGAGCTTCCGCCGGGAGTACGCCACGGTGAGCCTGGGCGATGCCAACTGGCAGGGACTGAAGTTCCCCACCGGCGATGTGTATGAATGGGAGCCGGATTCGACGTACATCCGCAAGGCGCCGTACTTCGACGGCATCATGCCGGTTCCCGCGCTGGTCACCGATATTCTCGGCGCGCGGGTGCTGGCGGTGCTGGGCGACTCGGTGACCACCGATCACATCTCGCCGGCAGGGAATATCAAGGCCAACGGCCCGGCGGGCAAGTATCTGGCCGAACATGGCGTGAAGCCGGCGGACTTCAACAGCTACGGCTCGCGGCGCGGCAACCACGAAGTGATGGTGCGCGGCACCTTCGCCAACGTGCGGCTCAGAAACAAGCTGGCGCCGGGCACCGAGGGCGGCGTTACGCGCATGCTGCCGGAAGGCGAGCCGATGAGCATCTTCGACGCCAGCCAGAGGTATGCGGAACGCGGCGTGCCTCTCGTCATTCTGGCGGGCAAGGAGTACGGGTCGGGATCGTCGAGGGATTGGGCAGCCAAAGGACCGAAGCTGCTGGGCGTGCGCGCGGTCATCGCCGAGAGCTTCGAACGCATTCACCGCTCGAATCTGGTGGGCATGGGGATTCTGCCGTTGCAGTTCGAGGCCGGCCAGAACGTCGCCTCGCTCGGTTTGACGGGCGAAGAGGTCTACGACTTCACCGGACTCTCCGAGTTGCTGGCGAGCCGATTCGCCGCAGGCAAGACGCTCACGGTCATTGCAACCAGCCCGGACGGCTCCAAGAAGCTGCTCCATGCAATGGTCCGCATCGACACCCCGCAGGAGATCGAGTACTTCGAGCACGGCGGCATTTTGCAGTATGTGCTGCGGCAGTTGGCGGCCCGATAGGCGGGAAATCCCCTGAAGAGAAATTCGCAGAGCCCGGGTCCCAGAACGGGACCTGGGGCTCCGTGCGGAGGGCATGGGTCCGGCTCAGAATGGGTTCTGACCAGCTTTCCGAATTCTGGCGTATACACAATTGAGTCTTCGGCCTACAATGATTTCAAAAAAATGGAGTGAATTGGTTCTTCGCTGCATCAAAAATAGTGCAGTATTGCGGGGTAATCTGCGGAGAATGAACAGCGCCATTGGCCTGTTCCACTCGTGAAGGAATATGGGGCAACTCTACAAAGGGCGTTTTAATGCCGAGGTTGATCCACGCGATCTGGCTCTCTACACGCCGGCCGATGCTGCGTGCTATTTGGGCATAAATCCTCAGACGCTCGCGACCTGGCTTTGGGGCCGAACCTATCCCACGACATCTGGAGAGAAGTTCTTCTACCCTCTAGTTGAGCCAGCCGACCAGGAGAACAAGCTCCTTTCCTTCTTCAACCTTGCTGAGCTTCACGTACTGGCAGCCACCAGATATACCCACAAGGTTAGCTTCAAGTCTGTTCGCGCCGCCGTGGACACGATCCAGAGGCGTTTCCCCTCTGCGCACCCCCTAATTTCACGTGATTTTCTTACTGACGGTAGAGATTTGTTTCTTCAGAGCGTTGGAGAGAATGAAAATTTGTCGCACCCTATGCAGTTGAATTTCAAGATCATAATGGATATGTTTCTGGAGCACGTAATTGCTGATAAGCACAATCTCATAAGCAAAATTTTCCCTCTGATTGCTGGACAGCCGGATGACAAGGTCATCTCGATCACTTATGGCATTTCGTCCAGCCAACCTGTGGTAGATGGGTTCGGGGTTCCTGTCTGGCTGATTCATGACCGCTTCATGGCGGGAGAAGAGCCAGATTCCATAGCCGCGGACTTTAACATTCCGGTACCAAGAGTCCAGCGAGCACTTGAGTACTTTGAGCAGAGGGCAGCCTAAACTCGACCAAGAAATATTCCTTGACCGCACGCATGGCGCGCGCATGGTAGGAATGCTTCGCAATGCCGGCTTTGTGGTGCACCCGATCTATGAGGTGTGGCCGAGTCCCAAGCACCAGTTTGTGGCTGACCCGGAGTGGATCAGCCTTTGCGGTGAGAAAAACTGGATAGTCGTCACAGGCGATAAGCGGATAGAAACAGTCCCTGAAAACCGCCAGGCCGTTATCGATGCAAAAGCAAAGGTGTTCCTGGTTAACGACAGCAACAGCTATCCGGAAGAGTGGGCGGCGGCAGTAATAGTCGGACATTACAAAATGCAAGAGATAATAGACGGGAATCAGGGGCCCTTTTTCGTCAATATTCGCAAGCGCGCTGACGGTCATATCGCCAAATTGCGATTGCCGTACGGATACGCCGATCCCGAATCCACCGATCGGACCAGCGGCCCGCCAGCCGATTCACCCGACGAGTCAGCTCAGCCGTCGGTATCGCCAAAGCCTGAGGAAGAAAGTTTTCCCGATCCTGATGTCCGTCTTCCTGGCAAGCCTGGAAATCTATTTGACGGGTCGGCTTAGGAGAAGATTGCTATGATTGCTGCTGGGCGCTCCAGTTCCGCTTCTGAGGCCTGGGAAAGCACCAACTCAACGCTCGAAATCGAACGGTCGGAAACCTGCCTCATTCCGCGCTATACTCTCCCCACGCGCAACGAATTCACCGCGGTCATTGTGCGCGATGGTGAATGGTTTGTCGCCTGGTCTCCCGAGATTCCCGGCGCCAACGGGCAGGGGTGCAGCGTGGAAGAGTGCCGTGAAAGCCTGGGCGCGGCCATCCAACCGATTCTGGAAGACCGCCGCGAAGTCCGAGCAATCCAACGGTAAATGGCCGGGATGAATTCGGTTGGCTGGGGCGTCGGTTTCCCACCCTTGCGCCAGGAAAAACGCGCAAGGATAGGGCACGGAGCATAGAGGGCCCCACGAGAATCGAAAGATTCCTCCCCGCAGCAAAAACGCCACTCCCGGCTGGGAGTGGCGTTTTTGCTGCTTGACTGCGGTTGCTTACTTCTTGCGCGCGGAGGCCTTGGCCGGACGCGGAGCGGGACGCTTCGGCCTGGCCGCGGCAGCGGCGGGGACGTCAACCTCAGGAATCGTCTCCTCCTCGTGGGGAGCAAAGAAGCGTACTCCTTCGAGGCTGTCTTCGCCCATCACGTGCAGGCGCAGGAAGTTGGTGGAACCCGACTTGGTGCGGGTACCGGCGACGATGGCGATCACCTCGCGCGGCCGCACGTACCCATGCTGCTCGAGCAGACTCTGGGCGCAATCGACCAGGGCCTCGGTCGAGTTGACCTTGGGGCAGCGGATGGGGGTTGTTCCCCACAGCAGGTTGAGGCGGTTGATGGTGACCTCGACCGGGCTGAGCGCGAAGATAGGCGCCGAGGGGTGGTATTTGGAAAGCTGGCGAGCGGTCACTCCCGACTCGGTGAAGAGGGCAATGCCACGCAGGTCCAGGTCGTCGGCTGCGTGCGCCGTGGCTTCGCAAATGGTCTCGGCGATGGAGAGGTGGGTCCGCCGTTCCCGTGCCTGGGAGTAGTTCTCTTCCTTGATGTGGCGTTCGGCATCGGTAACGATGCGCGCCATCATGGAGACGGTCTCGACCGGGTACTTGCCCACCGCCGACTCGCCCGAAAGCATCACGGCGTCGGTGCCGTCGTAGACGGCATTGGCCACGTCGGAAACCTCGGCGCGCGTGGGGCGTGGGTTGTCAATCATCGACTCCAGCATCTGCGTAGCGGTGATGACCGGCTTGCGATACTCGGCCGCGCGGCGGATGATGTGCTTCTGAATGGCGGGAACCTGCTCCGGCGGCACTTCGACGCCCAGATCGCCGCGAGCCACCATGATGGCGTCGGCAACCTGCAGAATACCATCCAACTGCTCGATGGCCTGGGGCTTTTCCAGCTTGGCGATGATCCACGTTTCGCCGCCAAGGGCAGCGACGCGGTTGCGCACCAGGCGAACATCTTCCGCGGTGCGGACAAACGAGACGGCGATGGCGTCCACGCCGTTCTTGAGCGCGAATTCCAGATCCTCGGTGTCTTTTTCGGTCAGCGAAGGAACGCGCACCGGAATGCCGGGCAGGTTGATGCCTTTGTTTTCTCCCAACATGCCGCCGTTGATGATCTCGCAGACGACGTCGCTGCCGAGCACTTCGTGCACGCGCAACTCGATGAGTCCGTCGGAGAGCAGAATGCGGGATCCCTGCTCGACGTTTTCCGCCAGTGTCTTGAAGGTGGTGCCCACCAGGGACGCCGTACCCGGAACATCGCGGGGCGTAATGGTGAGCCGTTGGCCGGCCTTGAGCAGCACGGCCTGGTGGTCTTTCAGCTTGGAGGTGCGGATCTTGGGCCCTTGCAGATCGGCCAGGATACACAGCGTTTTGCGCTCTTCGCGGCTCACCTTGCGGATCATCTGGATCAGCGCCAGCTTCTCCTCGTGGGTGCCATGGGAAAAGTTGAGGCGAACCACATCGACGCCTGCACGAACCAGATCCCGGAAGACGGGCTCGGTGTTGGAGGCTGGCCCGAGGGTCGCGACGATCTTTGCGCGGCGTTGGGATGGTTCATCGGTCAGGCTTAATTCGAACGGCATGGGGATACTCCAGAATAAGGCTTGGTTAATTAAGGGAACCTGTCAGTGTGTGGCCCGCTTCATTGTACATGGGGTTTTGGCCCACAGACTCCCTTATCCATGATGCAGCCTGCAGGGTGCAATGGTCGGTGAGAGCTGTCACAGACCGAACGAGGCCGGATCGGATTCGCAGGAAGCGGCATTTTGTTCCTGGCGATCGCGAAAAAGCGCGCCGTTGAGTTCCGCCCCAATGAGGACGCTGAAGGCGGTGATGTAAAGCCAGACCAGGGTGGCGATGCCGGCGCCAAAGGAACCGTAAAACATGGAGTAATCGGCAATTCGCGTGACATACCAGCCGAAAACCAGGGTAGCCGGAAACCAGAGAAGCGTGCCGGCGATGGCGCCGGGAGCGACCCACAGCCAATGCTCCTTGCGCCTGGTGCCGAAGTGATAAAGAACGGTAAGGACCGAGGCGCTGGTGACCACCGCAACCGACCAGCGAACGATCCGCCAAAAAACCAGCACGATGTGGCGCAATTCGTGGCCGGCGTTGTCGATCATCCACAGCTCGATCTGATGGCCGAAGACGATCACCAGGGTAGCCAGAGACAGGGGCACCAGAGCAATGGGAACCAGCAGCAAAGCCCTGAACCGGCGTCCCCAAAAGCCCCATGCCTCGGGCGGTAGCCGGTAGGCGCGTCGAAAACCCTCCATCAACGACAGCATCATGCCCAGGCCGGCAAAAACGCTGAGGCTGGTGGCGGACAGAACCACCTGGCTGGAGTGAATGCGGCGGGTGAGGACATAGGACTGCATCAGGTCCATGGTGTCGGCGGGCAGAAACTGCTCGAAAGTGGCGCGCAGTTCGCCCACCAGCGTAGTTCCCTCCGGCACCTGGGCCAGCAGAGTGGTGAAGACCAGGAGAGCGGGAAACAGCATGAGCATCCCAGAGTAGGCCGCGGCCTTGGCCGTGTTGATCACGTCGTGGGCCAGGGCCTGCCCTACAGCGTTCCGGAGCTTGATGAGAAACCTGGTCATGCGCGTCACTGCCAAGAGTAGTGCATTTCCGGGGATTTCGGCGAGAGGTCTTTTCCAGGCCCTGTCTGCGTCATCGCGGCGGACTTGCGTTCGCGAAACGGTTTATCATGACCGGGCCATGAAAATCTCTTCCATTCGTTCTCTCAAGATGATCCTGCCGCTCCTATTGCTAACCGGCGTTGCCTGCCTCTCTTCCGCAGCCCAGAGCAGGCCCGTTCCCAATTCCCAGTTGGCGTCGAGAGAATTGAACGCGCGTGTCGAGGCGCTCTTGAGAAAAATGACGCTCGACGAGAAGATCGGGCAACTGGTGCAGTTTTCTGCGGGGTATGCCACCGGGCCGGGCGCGTCGAACCTGCGGTATGACGATTTGGCGGCCAATGGTCAGGTGGGGTCGATGCTGAACGTGGTGGGCGCGGAGGCGACCAATCACTACCAGCACATTGCCGTGGAGAAATCGCGGCTGCACATTCCCATCCTCTTCGGGCTGGACGTAATCCACGGCTATCGAACCACCTTTCCCGTGCCGCTGGCGCTGGCGGCCAGCTGGGACCCCGCGGCAGCCGAGACGGTGGCGCATCTGAGCGGAGCGGAAGCACGCGCCGAAGGCATCGCGTGGGTCTTTTCGCCGATGGTGGACATCGCCCGCGATCCGCGCTGGGGACGCATCGTCGAGTCCGCAGGCGAGGACCCGTACCTGGGTTCGGCCATGGCGCGCGCGTGGGTGAATGGCTACCAACAGAACGACCTCGGGAAGCTCGACTCGACGGCGGTGAGCGTGAAGCATTTTGCTGCCTACGGCGGAGCCATTGCAGGACGCGACTACAACGCGGTGGATATGGGCGAAATCACGCTGCGGCAGGTGTACATGGAGCCCTATCGCGCCGCGGTCGAGGCCGGCGCGGCCACGATGATGAGTTCTTTCAACTCCATCAACGGCATTCCAGCCACCGCGAACCCCTTTATCCTGACGCAGATTCTGCGCAAGGAGTGGGGATTCGACGGCTTCGTGGTTTCCGATTGGGGCGCAGTTGCCGAGCTGCTCGGCCACTCGATCGGGGCGGACGGCGCCACTGTGGCCCGCAAGGCTCTTGAAGCCGGCGTGGACATGGACATGGAGGGAAATCTCTACGGAACCGTGATCGCCGCGCAGGTGCGGGCGGGCAAGATTCCCGAGAGTGTGGTGGACGAGGCCGCGCGCCGGATTCTGCGCGTCAAGTTCGCGCTGGGTCTCTTCGATCATCCCTACACCACCCAGGGGCCGGCCTACGACGCCACGCCGGAGCGCCGCGCCGCAGCCCGCAAGATCGCCGACGAGACTTTTGTCCTGCTCAAGAACGACCCGGTCGAGGGCGTGGGCGCGCTGCTGCCGTTGACCGCCAAGGCCAAGAAGGTCGCCCTGATCGGTCCCCTGGCCGACAACCAGCGCGAACTCCTGGGCGCCTGGGCCGGGCAAGGCGACGCAAAATACGTGGTTACGCTCCGGTCGGCGCTTGCCGAGCGGCTGGGCGACCGCCTGCTGTATGCCCAAGGTTGCGATCTGCTCAGCGGTGAAGACGCGAATGTGCTCAGGCGGGTCAACTTCAACGGCCCGGTGGCCGCCGACGATCATGCGCCTGTTGCCAACGATGCCAGGACGATTGCCGAGGCGGTCGAAACGGCCAAAAAGGCCGACGTGGCGATTCTGGCGCTGGGCGAAAGCACGAATTGGATGGAGGGCGAAGCCTCAAGCCGCACGACACTGGGCTTTACCGGCGCGCAGGAAGAGTTGCTGGAGGCCGTGGTAGCTACCGGAAAACCGGTGATCCTGGTAGTGCTGGCCGGCCGTCCGCTGGAGCTGAAATGGGCCGCGGCCCATGTGCCGGCGATCCTCGAAGCGTGGAGCCCGGGCGTCGAAGCCGGCCACGCCGTGGCCGATGCGCTTTTTGGCGACGTGAACCCCTCAGGCAAGCTGCCCGCAAGCTTTCCCAGGGCCGTGGGCCAGGAGCCGCTCTACTATGCGCAACTGCCTACCGGTCGGCCGGCGCATGGCGACCTGAGCCATATGCCGCTGAATCCGCTAGAGAAGTTTATGTCCCGGTATATGGACGAGGACAATACGGCTCTGTTTCCGTTTGGATGGGGACTGAGCTACACGCGCTTCAGCTATTCGCAGCCTATAATCAGCCGCGCCGAAGTCCCGATACGGGAGATTCTGGCGTCCCGGAATCGGCCGGTAACGACCGTGGGCGTGGACGTGAAAAATACCGGCAGCGTGACCGGAACCGAGGTCGTCCAGCTCTACATTCGCAACACGGCGGCCAGCGTGGAGCAGCCGGTCCGCGAGTTGAAGGGCTTTGCCCGCGTCACGCTTGCGCCCGGCGAGCAGAAACACGTTGAGTTTCCGCTGGGCTTCGACGAGTTGAATTTCTACAACGCCGAGATCAAGCGCACGGTGGAACCCACGACCTACAGAATTTGGGTCGGCGGCAATTCGCAGGCAACGGCGGAGACCAGTCTGCAAGTGGTGGAGTAGTAGGGAGTAGGTGAGGAAGAACAACGGCTTCTATCGGCACCCCTGTTCACAGACTGCGACCCTATTGCGTCCGGCTTCCTTGGCGTTGTACATTGCCCGGTCGGCCTCATTGAGCAAGCTGCTGAAGTTGATCTTCCGTCCGTTCAACTGAGCGAGCCCAATCGAGATGGTCACCGGGATGCGCTCGGCGCCGGGCGGAACAATGGCGGCATCGGCCACAATTGTGCACAGACGTTGCGCAATTTCGAGGGCGTGGTCTCCATCGGTTTCGACAAGGACGGCGGCGAATTCCTCTCCGCCGGTGCGGCCAAAGATATCGACGCTGCGCAGAGCATCGCGAATCAGGCGCGCAACCTCCTTCAAAACCGCGTCGCCAATCCCGTGCCCCCAGTTGTCGTTGATCGCTTTGAAGTAATCGATGTCGATCATCAGCAGCGTGAGGGGGCTGTGGAAGCGAATCGCACGCTCCAGTTCGCGCTCCGCAGACTCGACGAAGCGACGGCGGTTGAACAGTCCGGTCAAATAGTCGGTCTGTGCTTGCAACTCAGCCTGTTTCTTCAGTTCTCGTTCAATCTCGAATTTCTTCTGAACCAGGAGCAAATCCAATGCAGACTGCTGCGCTTCCAGCAGGGTCTGACGCGCGCGTGTGTGCAAGATCATGGCAAACAGTGCGCCGATCACCAGACCATCCACGATGAGGACTTGCATGGCGGTCAAATTGATGACTGAGGCAATTCGACTGCTTCGGCTGGCAAGCCAAAAGGCCACATTGTTCATCAGGATGGAAACGAAGAAGATCTGCAAGAGACGCCGGCTCGGCGTACGTTCCACGCGCAGGAAAAAGGCGATGACGACAAAATAGAGCCATGTGATTTTGATGAGCGCGGCGGCGGCGTTTACCGCCTGGGTGTCGTAGCCCAGGGCGATGGCCACGAGGAGCGCGGGAAAGGTCCATAAAAACAGGTTGAGCCCGCGCATCAGCAGTGGTGGCGGCTCATAGGGCCTGAACAGCGCGCGGCAAAACAGCACGGGAGTGAAGCTGATGGCGCAGTAGAGAACGATATTCAGCCCATCCCCGAGTTGAGGAAAGCGGGCGGGAATCCATGGCGCCAGATAGCCCGTGGCGACGATGCCGAACAAGGTGTAAACCGCCTGGTGAAAGGCAAACAGGCCGTTTACGGGCTGCCGGTCCTGGAGATAGGTGAGGATTGACCAGAACAGCAGGCAAAGCATGGCAGTGGCAAAGAATAGAACGACCAGATCGCGCTGCCGGTCCCAGCGCTCGGCCTCGGCCGGCTCCACTGCTTCCACACCGAAGCGCATTGGGCTTCTGGTCTTGAAGCGAAGATAGTAGGTGGCTTCGGGAGCGGTGACGTCGACAACAAAGCTCAGGGAGGTGCTGGCGCGATCGCGATCGCGGTATGGGTAGCGGTTGCCGGTCACGCGCGTCTTCCAGGTCAGCGGATTGCCGGAACCGGCCTCGTAGAGACGTATTTCGTTGAGAAAGCTGGGGCGAATGAAGAGCACCACCTTGCTGCCGTTGGCAGGCGCCCGCACACGCAGGCATAGCCAATACGCGGTATTCGTGCTGGACGCGTCAAGCGAGGACCCCATGGGACTGGTCACGCGCCCCGCCACATCGGCAATGGTGAGGGCGCCGGTAGGGTCACCCAGCACGGTGCTCGAAACGATCAGGTTGCCCGCCAGCGCCGACGGCGCAAGGATGAGCCCGACAAGCAGAACCAGGATGCCGGAAAGTACTTTCATTCGATCACCACGCGCAAGGGGCGCCTGAGAGACAATTCAGGCTGAGCGGCGCTGGTTGCAATTTCGGCAATCGATGAGGCGAACGAATGGCGATTCATCTTGACTCGATGTTTATGACTGACTATTCAGAATAATTCCTTATCGGCAAATTCCGGGGCGAGTCGACGGCGACGGGCGTTGGTCAGGGGTCAGCGACTCAGGTTGAGGTGCTGAAAGAGGCTTTCGAAGCAGCCGGGAATCTGGGAGTCCCATTCGCGCCAGTCGTGTCCGCCGGGTTGAGTGTGGAATTCGGAGTTGAAGTGGCGCTCGTGAAGGAGCGCGGCGAATCGGCGGTCCGGTCCGAGCAGGGGTTCCTGTTCTCCGGCGGTGAGATAGAGGTACGGAGTTTGCGCCGGGTTGGTGGACTGGATCAGGAGGAACGGGTCGCTTTGCTGCCGTGTGCTGCTCCCCCAGGATCCAAAGATGCTTCGGATTCTCCACCACTGCCCGTTGAGTTTCAGGCTCCAGTGCCGCCGGACGATGTCGACGGTCGGGCTGAAGGCAGCCACGAAGACAAATAAATCCGGCCGGGTGAGGGCCAGATGGATAGCGCCGAAGCCGCCCATGGAGATGCCCACGATGGCGCGGTTTTCGCGGCCCGTGGCGGCGGGAAACCGGGTTTCGACGTCGGCGATCAGATCGTGGACCAGATAATCTTCGTACTTGTCTTCCGGCTTTTCCGCGGCATTCATGTAGTAGGAGAAAGCGCCTTCGGGCATGACCAGAATCAGACCTCCCGACGTCTCCGGCGCGGCATAGCGGGCGACATCGGAGTCGTTCGACCAGTCCCGGAAGCCGCCGTAACCGCCATGCAGCAGATAGACCACGGGCAGCTTTCTGCCGGGAACAAGTTTTGCGGGCAGATAGACGCGGTAGGGCATATCCCGCTGGAGCGCGGCACTGAAGAAATTCACATCTTGCACGGCGACGCCGGGAGCCAGCCATGGACGGTCGGGTTGGGCTTGCGGCGCGGTGCGGCAGCCGGGAAGAAACAGGGCGGCGGATGCAAGAAGAAGCAGCGCTGCGCCCGGGATTTTCAGTTTCTTCATGGAGAAATCGATTCTAACGCGCGCCTTTGCCAGTCCGGGCAGGTACACTGTCCACGAAAAGGAGATCAACGGATGCAGACGCGGATTCAGGGCACGACCATGCCCGTGCTGGATGTGCAGCTCGACCCCAACGAGAGCGTATTTTCAGAGAGCGGAGAGCTCTCGTGGATGACCGCTTCGATTCAGATGACCACCCATACCCAGATGGGCGGGGGCGGCGGGCTGTTTGGCGTGCTCAAGCGCGTGGCCGGCGGCGGCAGCCTGTTCATGACCGAGTACCGCGCCATGCAGTATCCCGGCGAGGTCTCCTTTGCCACCAAAGTGCCGGGGCACATTGTGCCGGTGCAGTTAGGCCAGGGGCCCGAGTATCTGGTTCACCGGCATGGATTTCTCTGTGCCACGCCGCAGGTGACCATCGGTGTGGGCTTCCAGCAGTCGCTGGGCGCGGGCGTCTTTGGCGGCGATGGGTTCATGCTGCAGAAGGTCGGCGGCCAGGGCACTGCGTGGCTGGAGCTGAGCGGCGAGCTGATCGTCAAGAATCTGGCTCCGGGCGAGATGCTGCGCGTGCATCCGGGCCATGTGGGTGCTTTCCAGGCGTCGGTCGGCTTCCAGATCACCATGGTTCCGGGCATCAAGAACATGATCTTTGGCGGGGATGGCATCTTTCTCGCCGTAATGACCGGACCTGGAACGGTATGGCTGCAGACGCTGCCGATTTCGCGGCTGGCGCACCAGATCAGCGAATACCTGCCGCGTACCGAGGGCCGGCAGACCGGTTCCGTTGCCGGCGGGGCGCTACTGGGCGGGATTGTGGGATCGATCCTGGGCGGGGACAACCAGTAGCGGGGTTAGCGACGAGCGGAGTTGGCGGGGTTAGCGCCCAGGTCCCGGAATCGAGACCTGGGCGCACACCTTTGGGCACGGCGCAGGCGGAGCCGATCACCCCCGTTGGCGGCCATCCTATTTTGCCGCTTGTACTGCAGCGTCCACAGGCGCTTTCATGACGCCGCAGTTGGCGAAGAAGCGGATCAGGTTGGCGGTGAGAGGTTCCAAGGCACCCAACCCTGGGGCATTTGGGGAACCGGCCTCCTGGTCTCCAACCCGTGCGCCGGTTTTTTCCTCGAAAGATAGTCGCAAGGATGGGGCACGGAGCGGGGGCGCCTGGGCCATCTTCATCTCGCCGGTGCCTTGCACGTCGAGGATGAGAGCGGTGAGCTTGCGCGCCAGTTCGAGCGGGAAGCTTTCGGCCACAAAAACCATCTTGCCGCGGGTGGTGATCACAACGGGGCCTTCGTTGGTTGAGAATACCTGCTCTTCCGACCCGCTGGGAAGATTCGCCGGGGTAGCGCTTTCCGCGGCTTCGTCGACTTTGACGCCGGAGTATTTGCGGCCCAGTTCGTCGGCGTAAAGCTGGGCAAAGGCCTCGGCGGAGGCTTTGTTCCTCCAGATCGAGAGATAGAAGAGCGCGAGGGATTTTGTGCTGGCCTGCTCGGCTTTGGTTTTGGCGCTGCGCTGCTGGCCGGCCCAGTAGAGGCCGCCGTCCCAGGCCGGGGTCAGGTCGCGGGCAGCGGCTTCGCCCCCGAAGATCTCGGCGAGAATATGCAGGTCGAGCTGACCCACCTGGCCGATGTCGTAAGGCTGGTAGAGCTTGTCCACCAAGGGATGAATGTCGGGCATCAGCGGGACGGCGGGCACGTGCCGGATCTCGTATTCGCGAGGGTTCATGATCTCCCAACTGGATGTAGGCGGCCGGTCGAGGGTGCCGGTGAAAGCTGCCGCCTGGCCCTTGTCCATCCACACATCCTGCTCAAAGCTGAGGCCCTCGCGATAAGGAAAGAGCATGGATTCGGAGAGCAGCAGCGGAGCGCGGGCCAGCATCGGCGAATCCTCCGACGCGGACATCTTCTGCTTCACCATATCGAGAATCTCGGGGTCCTTGACCAGGCTCTTACCCATCGGTTTCAGCATGTAGTCCATCATGACGGCCGTGGCCTGGCCTTCCACCACGGCCTCGCGCGCCGTGTCCATCTCATCCTTGGCCAAGTGGTCGGTGTCGCCGGCAAAGTTGACCGAGACATCGTCGGGCGTCTGGTCGTTCCACTTTTCCAGGTCGGAGTGCTGGTCCTGGAGAGCGTGGGTGAGTTCGTGGGCCAGCACCGGCTTTTGCTCTTCGATATCCACCCAGTCGAGCATGTAAACGGTCTTGGTTTTGGAGTCGTAGTAGGCTTCGATCTGCTCCTTGAGCAGCGCGAGCAGGAAGGGCTTGAGTACGAAATCGCGATCCAGCAGGCCGAACTTCTTGAGCACGATCTCGCCGCGCTGCAGGCGCTTGGCGCCTTCGTCTTCGTCGAACTTTTCCTTCAGGTAGCTTTCCACTTCGGCGCGGCTGGTGATCTGGCGTTTCACCGTGCTTTTGATGGGCAGGCCGGTCTCGTCGGAGGAGAACTTGATGAGTTCATCGACGAGCGAGAAGAGCTGGCGAGCCTGATCGGGAGTGATATGCGTCGCGGATGCGGCTTTTTCCGGCGTCTGGACCGGGCTGGCCGGCACGGCGCTGGCGGTTGGCTGCTGCGGAATCGCTGGCGCAGGTTGCTGCGCCGCTGCCGCCATGGCCGCCACCAGGCAGAATGCTGCCGCCGCCCCCCATCCGCGACCGACCCACTCCGCTGTGATTCGCTGCTCTCTCATCGATTCTCCTTCCACCCGGCGACGAAGAGCTGTCGCCGAGGCGGCTCCGCATCTTCTTCCAAGGCTATAATCAGGATGCGGTCTGGCGCGAGGTTTCAACCGGATTTTTGCGCGCGAAACCGCGGAAAAGCTCCCCTATGACTGAAACAGATCTTGCCGCAACGACTCCGGCTACTCCTCTTGCCGCGCTGCTCGAATCGACGGCAACACCGCCCAAGCTGATCGGCTATCGAGGCGCTCTGACCCCATTGGAGTTGGACGCGCCCGCCAAGGAAACAGCGGCGCTGGCCTTCGGAGCCGCGGTTCACGACCTGGGATGGCTCAGGCTTGTGGCCGTGCGCGGCGAAGACCGCTTTCGATGGCTGAGTGGCATGGTCACCAACGTGGTGAACGAATTGGCTTCCAACACCGGCGCGTGGAACCTGGTGCTGAATGCGCAAGGCCGTATTCAGGGCGACCTTACGGTGTGGCGCGAGAGCGGTGAACTCCTACCCCGGAAGCGAGGACCTGTCGCCGTGGACCCCGGATTGGAACTGGAGATCGCCGCCGACCAGTACGACAAGCTGCTGAACCACCTGAACCGCTTCATTATCATGGACGACGTGGAGCTCGTCCCACTGAACGGTGAGGCGACCGGCGAGACCGCAGTGGGATTGACCGGACCGATGGCCGACGATGTGCTGGGCCGCCTGGGCTTGCCCACGCTTTCGCAACCGCTGACCGCGACGCGCGTGGAATGGAACGGGCTGGATCTGAGGATTGCGCGCGGCCACGGTGTCCTGGCAACGCACTATGAGCTTTGGTTTCAGAGCTCCGGAATCGCGAAATTCTTGAAATATTTGCGGGCGGCGGGAGCCGTGCCCGTGGGATGCGCGTCGCTGGAAGCTTTTCGCATTGCCGAGGGGATTCCCGCTTACGGCATCGACATTGCCGAGCGCGACCTGCCGCAGGAAACCTCGCAGATGCGGGCGCTCAACTTCAACAAGGGCTGCTACCTGGGCCAGGAGATTGTGGAGCGCATACGCTCCCGCGGCAGCGTCCACCGGCACCTGCGCACGCTGGAGCTTTCCGGGCCTGTGCCTGCCGCCGGCGTCGAACTGGCGCTGGAGGGCGGTGTGGCGGCCGGACAGATCACGAGCGCCGCCAAACTCATTTTGGAAGCGGGCAGCCGCGTCTTTGCCCTGGGCATGATTCGCGGCGAAGCCGAAGTACACGATCAACCCTTCACATATACCTCAGGAACGGCCACGGGCACTGCCCGCATTCTGGCCGCTCCGCCAACCCTTGACCCCGAACAGCAAGTCGGAAAATCATCAAGTTAGCAAGTCGGATTGGAAACCGGAGACCATGAGCGAAACTCCCAAATTCACTGTCATTGACCGCCGCAAATTCAAGGCGGAAGAAGAACAAGAGACCAAGCAGTCGCCAGCGCCCGCGGCGGAAGCCCCGGCGGAACCGAGCGCTGGGCCGCGGCTGGTAGTCACCGAGCCCAAGCCCGCGGCGCCCGTGGAGGAAGTTGCCGAGAACGAAGCGGAGCAGAATCTCTCCGACGGCTTGCCTCCCGCGCCCACGGCCGAGGAGAGTCGCCAGCAGAAGACCGCCTATGATGCCTCCACGCAGCGGCTTGAAGATCTGCTCCGGGCACAGAATCCGGGAGTGGGTGTGCCGCCGCCGATCGGCTTCGAGCACTTGGTGCAGCAGTTCTATGTCTCTGCCATGATCCAGATGGGCGCCGGAACCCAAGAAGGCCAGCGTCCGCGCGTGGATATTCTGGGGGCGCGCACGACCATCGATCTGCTCGGCATTCTGGCCGAAAAGACGCGGGGAAACCTGACGGAAGCAGAAGACCGTGCGCTGCAGACCGTTCTTTTTGAGGTTCGAATGGCCTTCCTGGAGCTGACCAGCATGATCAGCCTGCAGGGCGTTCAGCCTCCGCCGCCCCCGGCCCAGCGCTAGAGACCGGATGGACGGCCTGCTCACATTTCTCGGCACGGGAACCTCGATGGGGGTTCCCACGTTGGGGTGCGTGTGCACTGTATGCACCTCGGACGACCCGCACGACCGGCGATTGCGCCCCTCGGTGCTGCTGCGCTGGCACGAGGCTGGGTTCGACGGAATACGCGAACGCGTTGTGGTCATCGACACCGGTCCGGACTTCCGCGAGCAGGCCCTGCGCAATGGCCTGACCCACGTGGACGCCGTCTTCTATACGCACTCTCACGCCGATCACATTCTGGGGCTGGACGATCTGCGTCCACTGAGCTTCAAGACCTTTCGCCGGGATGGACCCATCCCGCTCTACGCCGCGGCGGAGACGGCCAGAGTCCTGGAGAAAATCTTCGACTACACATTCTCGCCGCAGGCCACCTACCCGAACCGGGCGCGCGTTCGGCTGGAGCCGCTAGCCGGGCGCAATCCTTTCCATGGGGCCGAGTTCGTGCGAGTTCCGGTGAAGCATGGAGAGATGGAGATCGCGGGATTTCGCATCGGCCGCATGGCTTACCTGACCGACGTCAGCGACATTCCGGAAGAGAGCTTTGCACTGCTGGAGGGGTTGGACCACCTGGTGCTCTCCGCGCTGCGCTACAAGCCCCACCCCAGCCATGCCACGGTGGAACAGGCTCTGGGCTGGGCGCGGCGCATCGGCGCCAAGCAAACCTGGCTCACCCACATTGCGCACGAGTTGGGCCACGCGGAAACCAACCGCGCGCTGCCCGCCGGCGTCCGCCTGGCCCACGACGGCCAGACCATTCCCGTAAGCCTGGGCCTGTGATCCGATGAGCGATGGCGCTGTCCGCATGATTTCCGTCTACCGCTCGGTCCAGGAGATCCCTGCCGGGTTCGGCCCCTCGGTGGCCGCCATCGGCAACTTCGACGGTGTACACCTGGGGCACCGGGAGATTCTCTCGGCCTTGGTGGAAGAGGCGCACGAGTTGGGCGTGCGCTCGGTTGCCATCACCTTCGATCCCCACCCGGAGCAGTTTCTGCGGCCCGCTCGGGCGCCAAAACTGATTACGCCGATGGAGGAGCGCCTGCGCCTGCTGGCCGCGGCGGGCATCGATGCCGTTCTGGTGCTGCGCTTCGACGCGGCGCTCGCAGGCCTCACAGCAAAGGAGTTTGTGCGCGACATCCTTGTGGATGCGCTTGGCGTGCGCGGCCTACACGAAGGCGGCAACTTCCATTTTGGCCATCGCGCGCGGGCCGGCGTGGCACAGTTGCAAAGATTTGGCGCGGGCTTCGGTTTCGCCGTCCACGTGCACTCTCCGGTGCATGTTCGCGGGCTTGAGGTTTCCAGCTCGGCCATCCGGGCGATGGTGGCGACAGGCGACATGCGCCGCGCCCGCTGGATGCTGGGGCGGCCCTTTGCGGTGCGTTCGACGCCGGCCAGGGGACGCGGCATCGGCACGCGCCTGCTGGTGCCCACGATCAACCTCGCACCCTACCAGGACCTGCTGCCTGGATTTGGGGTCTACGTCACGCGGCTCACGATTGCCGGGCGCCGTTTTCAGGCCGTGACCAACGTGGGCAACCGGCCGACCTTTGGCGCGGCGTCCTTTGCCGTCGAGTCGCACATCCTGAATTTCGAGCCGGTGGAGCTGGATGATGAGACGCCAATTGAGCTGGAGTTCCTGCTGCGGCTGCGCGGCGAGATTGAGTGGCCGTCGCCGGAGGCGCTGAAGGCGCAGATTCTCAAGGATGTGGCGCGGGCGAAGTGGTATTTCCTGCTGGCCAAATAGGACCTTGGTTTCCCACCTTTGCGACGGAACGACGAACCGCAGGTCCTTTGACTCGCTGCGCTCGCTCAGAATGACATCCAGTTTTTGGCGCTTCTGATGAACGGGGGCGGTTGAGGACTGTGCTATCCCACCCTTTCGCCAGGAAAAAGGCGAAAGGATGGGGCACGGAACTGGTACAAAAACAAGCGAACAGGGCCTAGCATTTCGGATGGGGGTTCTTGAACTCAACCTCGACCGGAGTCCAGTCTGACAGCCGCTTCGCGTCTATTTCGGCATCCCCGGCCTGGCTGTTGATCGACGACCGGGCAAGCGCCACCTCTATCTTTATTTTTCCCTTCATGCAGTAAGCCCCGAGAACCGTTGAGAGAGCCTTATCTGCCGTGCCGATGTAGTCCGCGGGGAGCGTGCCCTCCGCAGCGGGGATATCAACCGGGTTCATAATCATCCGGTTCAACAGGGGCCCTTGTTTCGTAGCTCCCGAAGCGTCGAATCGAACCACAAGGACGGCTCTGGTCTCCTGCGCGTCAGGATTCGCCGTATACTTGATGCCCGGAATGGTGACGCCGGCCGGGTTGGGTTTTGTCGCCTTGGCGTCAAACGCGAGACGGTAGGGAGCCCCCTTCCATTTGGGCTCAATCGGGATGCCGGAGGCCTTGTTCCCCTGGCTTCCGCAGCCCGTTAAAAACGCCAATCCACAGATCGCCGAACAGATCGCCAATATGATGCTTTTTCTCACGTCATCCTCCTCGTTCGTATCAGACGACGTGCCAGAATACCACTCCTTTGTCGCCCAGGAACAATGACCGCGAAGGGTTGCCGGCTCTGCGGCCGGAACCAGCCGATTTGCCCGGTCGGATCCGCGCCATGCGGCGTTCCTCTGTTCCGGGCGGGTTGTCGCTCACCGCTCCCTGAGGTGATTCAGCTCACGCTACTTCCGGTTGGGCGATCAACCGGCCAGAATCCCTGAATTCGCTTCCCGGCCGCTCGATAAGTGCATTGGCGGATTGGCATAATTTGAAGACCGAAGTCCGTTATGAAGTCGAAGGGTAGGTTCGTTACACTCCCATGTCCCAAAATCGGGACATGGGGCGCCCATTTTTATGGGTACGTCCGACTCATTGAGACCTGAGCCACCCGACTTAGGGATTGGTATTGTCCAACAGAGCCGGTTTAACGATGGCTGTCGACTTGGACGAGGCAGGCGGCGGAGGCAATGCGGGCTTGACCCGCGGCCTGGCCGGGGCCGCGGCTGGCTGAACTGGCGGTTTGGAGGCCGGTTGAGTGGGAGGCTTTGCCATCGGAATGGGCCGTGCCGATGTGGCAGGCGGCTTGACGGGCGCACTGGCATTTGCGGGCTTAAGCGGATGACCTGCTGCGGGCGGAGGCGCTGACTTGGCGGGCGGCTCCACGGCCGCCTTTTGCAGCGGCGGCGTCTTCTCGTCGCCGAGGAACTGCTCGTCGTCCTTGCCGGCGATGGCGACCCGCATCACGTTCATCCAGATGGGCAGCGCGGCTCGGGCGCCGGTCTCCTTTTCACCCAGCGTCTGGTTGTTGTCGTAACCCACCCATACGCCGCAGGTGACCGAAGGCGAAAAGCCCAGGAACCAGGCGTCAGTATAGTCGCTGGTGGTGCCGGTCTTGCCGCCCAGGGGGTGGTTGAGCTGCGATGCGGCGGCGCCGGTTCCCATGCGGGTGACGGCGCGCAAAAGGATCATCATGGTGCGCGCCGTCGGCTGGTCGATCACCTCGTTCACCGCGGGCGGTTCTTCCCACAGGGTGATGCCGTCGGCGTTGGAGACCTTGCGGACCAGGCGCGGCGTAACGCGGAGGCCGTCGTTGGGAAAGACCGAGTAGGAAGCGACCTGCTCCTGGAGGGTAATCTCGACCGCGCCCAGCGCCACGGGCAGATAGGCGGGAATGTTGGTGGTGACGCCGAAGCGATGGGCCACGTCGATCACCTTGTGAATGCCGACGCGGGCGGCCAGCTTGAGGGCGGGAATGTTGCGCGACTCGGCGAATGCGCTGGTCAGGGTCATTGCGCCTTTGTAGTCGTTCTCGTAGTTGTGCGGGGTGTAGCCGCCAAAGCTGACCGGGCCGTCGACGATGATGTCGTCCGGTTTGGCGCCGTCCTCGATGGCCGCGGTATAGACGTAGGGCTTGAAGCTGGAGCCGGTCTGTCTTTCCGCTTGTGTGGCGCGGTTGAACTGCGAGAGCGCGTAGTCGCGCCCACCCACCATGGCCAGCACGTCGCCGGTGGTGTTGTCCATGGCCATCACAGCCCCTTGCGCGCCGGAATCCTGCTCCAGCGTGGCGCGCCGCGCGCCGCCCTCCATCGCATCTGCAAGATGAACGTAGATCACGTCGCCCGGCTTGACCAGCGCATCGCCAAAGCGCTGCCCGGTCCATTTCCAGTCCTCGGGCAAGAGAACAACCTCGGCGTTTTCCTCGCCGGGCGGGCCAACGCGGGCGTGAATCTCAAGGGGCAGGACGCTGGTGACCAGCGCATGTACATAGTCGCCGGGCCGGGCCTTCACGGCCCAGTCGGGATGCTTGTAGTCCTCGATGGCCACGCCGCCGGTCAGGACGTTTTCCAGCTTGCCCACCCAGCCACGGCGCCGCTCGTAGGTTGCCAGGCCGTCGGCCACGGCGCGGTTGGCGGCCAGTTGAAGGTCCAGGTCGAGGGTGGTTTCGACGCGCAGGCCGGCCTCATGCACCTGTTCGGTCCCGAAGCGTTTCTCCAGCTCCCGCCGCACCTCCTCCTGGAACCACGGAGCCACCGACATCTCCGGCTGGGAAATGCGCAGGCCCAGCGGGGCATTGCGCGCCTCTTCAGCCTGGGCGGGCGAAATGACTTTGTCCAACTCCATCTCAGTGAGCACCAGGTTGCGTCGGCGCAGCGCTTTCTCAGGATTGAGCAGCGGCGAAAAGGCCGACGGCCCCTTGGGCAGGCCGGCCAGCAGAGCCGCTTCAGTCAGCGTCAGTTCCTTGGCATGCTTTGAGAAATAGAACTCCGAGGCGGCTTCAAAGCCGTACATCCCGTGACCCAGGTAGATCTGGTTGCCATAGAGGGTGAAGATTTGCTGCTTGGTGAAGGCGCGCTCGATCTGGACGGCCAGATAGGCCTCCTGAATCTTGCGCGTGGCCGTCCGTTCCGGCGAGAGAAAGAGGTTGCGGGCCAACTGCATGGTCAGCGTGGAGGCGCCCTGGGCGCGTCCGTGGTTGCGCAGATCGTGCCACACCGCTCCGATCACGCGGAACGTATTCACGCCCCAGTGCGACTCGAAGTTCTTGTCTTCGATGGAGATGACGGCCTGGCGCAGCACCGGCGCAAAGTCGTCGTAGTTGACTACCTCGCGCCGCTCCAGCGCGAAGGAGCCGATGATGCGGCCCTTGCGGTCATACAGATCGGTGGTGGTGGAGGGGCGGTAGCGCTCGAGATCGTGGATTTGAGGCAGATCGGCGGAGTAGACCAGCGTGAGCCCGGCCAGCGAACCGGTGATGACCGCCAGCGCCAGCAGCGCGGCCAGCGCGGAGCGGCCGGCGAGCTTGTGCCGGCGGCGCAAGGGAACGGGCGGCTCAACCAGGCGGTGACTCCGGCCCAGGCCGCGCGGTTCCAATGGCTGAGGGGGGGTGGCAGCCAAGCGATTCAGGCCTCGTGAGCATCTCTCAAAGGTGAGTGCGAGAGAATGCTACAGCCTAAGGCTAGCATCTTCACGTTCCGCGGATTTGCGCAGGCGGTTCACGCGTACCAGACAGTGCAAGATGGAAAGCCGGCGAAATCGGATCGCCGGCTCCGGCACGGATGGTCAGGGTTAGACGTTCTTGGCCTTCAACAGCTCGAGAGCCTTGTTGAGCGGCTCGTCGCCCTTTGCGGGCGGCGCTTCCTCGTCCTGTTCTTCATCGACCGACGGTCCCACCACCACGGTGGGCGTCACGGCATCGTCCTGAATCTTCTTGCCGGCGGGCGTCTGATATTTGGCCACGGTCAGCATCAGGGCCGCGCCGTCGGGCAGGTCGATGGTCTTTTGCACCGAGCCCTCGCCGAAGGTGCGCTCGCCGACGACATCGCCGCGCTTGGAGTCTCCGATGGCCGCGGCAGTCAGCTCAGCCGCCCCATAGGTGCCGCGGTTCACCAGCACGGCCAGCGGCGCGTCGGTCAGGAACTTTGCCGGATCGGCGGTGAAGGTCTGGAGGGGAAACTTCTGGCCTTCGAGCGTAGCCATGGTCCCCTGCTTGAGGAAGAAGTTGGCCAGCCGCAGCCCCTGCTGGGCGTCGTCGCCCGAGGAGTCGCGCAGGTCGAGCAGCACTTTGCGGCTCTTGCCGGCCGCCTTGAGTCTGGCGGCGATCTCGTCCACGCGGGCCGCAGTCAGCACGCCCGGCTTGAGGTAAAGAATGGTGGAGTTGTCATACTGCTGCTCGCTGAGCGCAGACGATGCGGTGACGGTGCGGGTAAGCGTCAGCTTGTCGGGGTCGGCCTTGCGCGGGCGCACCACCGAAAGGGTGACCGTGCTTCCCGGCTGGCCTTCGAGCATCAGCCGGATGACCGCCAGCGACAGTTCGCGGGTGGACTGTTCGCCGATGGACTCGATGACGTCGCCGTCGGAGATGTGCTCCTTGTCGGCCGGCGAACCGGGCAGCACGCTGACCACGATGGCATAGCCAAAGCGCTTGGAGACGTTGATTCCCACCTGTGCGACGCCGGCCGTGGGACGATCCTTGTAGATCTTGTACTCGGTCGGGGTCAGGTAGCTGGAATCGGAATCGAGCGACTCGAGCAGGCCGTGCAAAGCGCCTGTGGTCACGTCGCCGATGTTGGGCTCGGTAACGTAGTCGGTCTGGATCTTCTTGAGGACCTCGGCATAGACCCGCATCTGACGATAGGCGCCATCCTGCTCGCCGCCGGCGTGAACGCCAAACCAGCCGAACTCGCCCAGGGCAAAGCCCAAGCCGAGGGCGGCGAAAATCGCCACGGAAAGCACGAAGACAAAACGCTGGAAGAATCGAGACACGCACACCACCGGGACGGCCCTTGAGGGGAAACAGACCGCTCACTCTATAGACGCAATGATAGCGCAAGTGGTTTGTGGCTGGCGCTTTTGGAGGCATTTCCGGCGGGAAACGCGGGCTGGGCGGGAAAAATGATGTCGACATCCCGCCGGAAGGAGGGTTGGAGCGAATTGCGCGAAAAGGCAGCCCGTGAAGAGTTTACCGCTGCACCCGGCCGCCTATCGCCTCACCCGCATCCTCGTGCCCGTCGACGATATACACCCAGCCGCTGAGCGGCGACCGGCCCTGAGTCCGGCCCGCTCCCAGGAAAGAGTAGGCGAAACGCAGATCGGTGAACTCGACCGTCGTCCACTGGCGATTGGGCGGCAATTGCGGAGGGTCCATGACTCCCGGCGGCAGGCCGGGGACTGGCTCCTGCCCCACATCGCGCACCACGGCCCATGTCCCCCAGTCTAGGTAAACCTGTCCCAGCGGCGTGCGCTTGGCGGCCTCTGTGGCCGCGGTCGCGGATGGCTTGAAGATCACGTCCCGGCGCGGATCGCTGTCGATGGAGCCGGTGCGGGTGTTGATCTCGGCGGTCTGGTAAAAATCGGCCGTCTCCAAAATCGCATGCCAGCGAAAGAGATCGATGGGATAGGGCTCCATGGCCACGCGCTTCACTGGAGCCGAGGCGATCTGCGTGTTCTCGACCATCGCCAGCGCCTGCGCGTGCTCCGCCCAGCGCCAGCACCAGAGCACCACCATGGCTGTCAGCGCAAAAATCGCCCAGCCTTGACCGCGGAAAGGCTTCCGCCGCGCGCCGATCTCCCCAGCAACCAGCCCGAGCAGCCAGGGCACGGCCAAAGCCAGGAAGAGCAGGCCCCACAGCACCGGCTCGGCGATAAAGACAAAGCTGCCCGCATACCAGCGCGGATTGAAGGGAAAGAAAGGCCGCAGGCCGTAGTTGTTGGTCCAATCGAGGAGGAGATGACTGAGCGCGGAGATCAACGCCGTCGCATAAAGCCATCCCCATCTCAGCGGCGGCGCCGTGGGCGGCACCGAGGGCGCTCTTGAGTCCTGGTTGAGTACATGCGCCGGTCGATTGTGACGCCCCTGGCGCCAGCGATGGAAGAGCCACACCAGCCCCACCACCACCCCGGCCAACACCGGCGCGGCGATGAATGTGTGGGTGATGCCGCGATGGTGCTTCAGCTCCTCGACCGGCCCGGCGAACGACCACAGGACATCCACGTCGGCGGCCTCGGCAGCAAGCACGGCAGCCAGCGTGGCATAAGCCGTCTTGCGGTTCAGCCCCGCGCGGCCGATGCAGGCTCCGGTAAGAAAGTGGGTGACAGGCTCCATGGCGTACTGCCAACCATACTACCTTGCCCGGCTCTCCTATAATCCTCCCCATGGGCGACCCGACAAACCCAGAGTCTTTTCCGGCGCAGCGCGCCGCCGAGTTGCGCGCAGAACTGCGCCGCCACGAGCACCTCTACTACGTCCTCGACGCGCCGGAGATCGACGACGCCGCCTACGACGCGCTGATGAACGAGCTGAAGCGCATTGAGGCCGAGCACCCCGAACTCGTCACGCCGGACTCGCCCACCCAGCGCGTGGGGGGCAAGCCTGCCGAAGGCTTCAAGAAGGTGCGCCACTCGCGGCCCATGCTCAGTCTGGACAACGTCTACTCCATTGAGGAACTGGCCGAATGGGACCGGCGGGTGCGCGAACTGGCCGGCGAACTGCCGGTCGACTATATGGCCGAACTCAAGCTCGACGGTCTGAGCGTAGCGCTGCGCTACGGTCCTGCGGACCGCGGAGGCTCAAGGCTGGTTGATGGATTGACGCGCGGCGACGGCCAGACCGGCGAAGACGTGACCTCGAATATCCGCACCATCCGCAGCGTGCCGCTCCGCGTTTCCGCCGGACAACTGGAACAGGCCGGCCTCCCGCAGGGATTCGAGGTGCGCGGCGAAGCGGTCATGCCCGAAGCGGCCTTCTTGCGTCTCAACGAGGAACGCGAACAGCAAGGCATGGCGCCGGCCGTGAATCCCCGCAACGCCGCGGCCGGAACGCTGCGCACGCTGGAGCCGGGCATCGTCGCCAACCGTCGACTGGATTTCTACGCTTATTTTCTGCTGGTCGAGGGCGAGTATTGGCCCCAAGGCCAGCGCGCCACGCTCGATGCATTGGCCGCGCTCGGTTTCCGCGTCAATCCCCACCGCGAACTCGTTTCCTCCGTCGAGGAGATGAACCGCTTCATCGACGCGGCCGAAGCGGAGCGCGCCACACTGGGATACGAGATCGACGGCGTGGTGCTGAAAGTGGACTCCCACGCCACGCAGCAGCGGTTGGGCTATACCGGCCGCGCGCCGCGCTGGGCCATAGCCTACAAATTCACTGCCAAATCGGGCGTAACCCAGGTCAACGCGATCACCGTGCAGGTGGGCCGCACCGGCAAGCTGACGCCGGTGGCCGAGTTGACGCCGGTCTTCATCGGCGGCACCACGGTGAGCCGCGCCACGCTGCACAACGCCGACTTCATCGAGCGGCTGGGCCTGAAGCTGGACGACTGGGTGAAGGTGGAGCGCGGCGGCGACGTGATTCCCAAGGTGGTCGAAGTCATCGAAGACGCCGACCACGCCCGTGGGAATCAGCCTTTTGTTTTTCCTTCGGAATGTCCGGAATGCAAGAGCGCCGTCGTCCGCGCCGAGGGCGAGGTGGACTATCGCTGCGTGAATGCGGACTGCCCGGCCAAATTGCGCGAGAGCCTGCTCCACTTTGCTTCGCGCGGAGTAATGAACATCGAAGGACTGGGCGAGGCGGTGGTGCAGCAGTTGCTCGATCGCCGACTGGTGAGCGGCGTGACCGATCTCTACAGCCTGAAAGAAGAAGATCTGATCGCCCTGGACCGATTCGCTGAAAAATCGGCGAAGTCGCTGCTCGAAGAGATCGACCGCTCCAAGAAAGCCGGCCTGGCACGCGCTCTGATGGGCCTGGGCATCCGCTTTGTGGGCGAGCGCACCGCGGAGTTGCTGGCCCAGGAGTTCGGCTCTATCGACGCGCTGGAGGTGGCCACAGCCGAGGAACTGGAGCGCGTGGAAGAGGTCGGTCCGCGCATCTCGCAGGCGATTCTGGAGTTCTTCGCGCAGCCGGCCAACCGAGCTTTGGTGCAAAACCTGAAGGACGCCGGACTGGACATGACGGCGGAGAAGAAGCAGCGCTCGGCGCAGTTGGCGGGACTCACCTTTGTGCTCACCGGCACGCTGCCCACGCTCACGCGCGAAGAAGCGAAGAAGAGAATCGAGGCCGCAGGCGGCAAGACCGCGGGTTCGGTCAGCAAGAAGACCAGCTATGTGGTCGCTGGCGAAGAGGCCGGCTCCAAGCTGGATAAGGCGCTCGAACTCAAGGTACCGGTGATCGACGAAGCCGAACTTCTGGCGCTGTTGGAAACCCAAACGAAAACAGAATAGCCGACAATTCCCGCGCTTCGCTCACGCATTGGAGCGGCGGCGGGCGGCGATATCCGAATGGTGTCCGATGGCGCGCAATTCGCGCTCCCGCTCCCGGTCCCAGGCTTCGGCGCGCCAGTTGCGCGACGCATAGTGCGGCGGTTCATCGAGCGGGATCGCTGGCTCATCGGGCTGAAATCTTCCCGGCATGGCGACTAACTCTGCCGAGGGCCGGCGCAAAGGCCGGATGGGGAGAACGGGCTCAGACGGCGTGAGCAAACGCGCGGACGACTCAACCTCCGCATAGACCGCTTCCGAAGTCAGGCTGGCGTCGGTGGCCAGTGTCTCCGGCTCGGCCTCGGCGCCCGGCTGCGTGCGCACCGACAACGAGCGTGCCATGAAGTCGTCCACCAGCTTGTGCAGACAGGTTTGCCCGCACAGGTGCTTCGACCCCGCGCGCAGCCGGTTGCGCGAGCTCCATCCGCTCACCCGCAGTTCGCCGCCCTGGTCGTAGGCTACAAACCAGTGGTTGGTCTGCTTCTTCTCCGTTCCGCAGATGTCGCACGATATCGCCTGCCGGATCACCGCATTTCCCCCAGTCCGCGCAGTCTTTCCGCGGTTCGCATCGATCCCGATGGTTCCCTTGATTTCCTCGTGCGGCCAGCAGGCCCGGCAATCCGCAGGTTGCGCCGGCAACCCGATGGGAAGAAGCTCGGAATCGCCTTCCTCTATTTCATCGTTTGAAGGGAGGAATCGAAGAGAGGGTACGGGAAAGAATCCCGATGGGTGCCAAATCAGGAGAGATGGGAGCGGAATTGTACTTAATCGGAACGAACCGCTAAATTTGCATGAAAAAGCAGAAGAGGAAAAGTTGGCGTCTCCCGGAACAAACTGTGCTTTGCCGGGCGGTAAGAATGGTCCGGTGCGCAAAAGGGGGCGCGGCTCAGGCCGCACCCCCTTCAAGCCTGGGAGATTTCCCGTAACACGGAGCCTCTCCCCTGCGCTGCCGGCTTATTGCCGAGGCGCGAAATACCCCTTTTTGGCTCGCGCCTGATAGCGACGGTCATTGCAATAAAGATAGATGGTGCGGAAGGATCCGTCATATTTGAAGTCGGCCGGAGTGTAGGTGAGAGCGTACTGGCTCCGCAGTTCCTCTTCGATGGAGCGGAAGCTGTTTGAAACTTCTTCCACGGTGGGCGGATAGAAGACCTGGCCGCCGGTTTCTTCGGCCATCCTGGCCAGCACCTGGTCGCCCTTGCCGCGGCTGGGTGTCCAGTTGGTGCTGATGGCGTAGATGATGGTTTCCGCGCGCTGGCACTCCTTGATGGCTTCGTCGGGCCGCACGCGGCTCTGGTTGTCGTCGCCGTCCGAGAGCAGCACCATGGCCTTGCGCACCGGCTCCTGGCCACGCGAAATGTCGAGCAGCTTGTCGCGACAGGCGGTGTAAACGGCGTCGAAGAGCGCGGTTCCGCCGCCGGGACGCAGGCGGTTGACGCCGGTTTCCAGGGCGTCCAGATTATTGGTCCAGTCCTGGGTCACCGTGGGTGTCACGTCGAAGCCCATCACGAATGCACGGTCGCTTTTGGCCTTGAGGATCTGCAACAGGAACTCGGTTGCGGACTGCTGCTCAAACTGGAAGCGGGTGCGAATCGAGGTGCTGGCATCGATGACGATGCCTACCCGCAGCGGCAGATTGATCTGCTGATGAAAGGAGTTCACCCTGGCCGGCGCCTTCTGGTCGTCGAGCAGAGCAAAGTCGCTTTGCTTCAGGTCGGGATTGTAGTGCCCGTGCTTGTCGGTGACAGTGAAGATGAGGTTGACCTCATTGACGCCCAGCTTGATGGTGGGTGCGCTGACATCGGTCTGTTCCGCCGGCGCCGCCTGCTGGGGCTCCGGAGCTTGGGCCGGCTGGGCCGCGGGAGGGGTCGCAGGTTGCTGCGCGTGCAGTGTGGCCGCGGAAATCACCACTGCAAGCACGATGCCGAATAGTTGTCTGATCATGGCTTACCCATTTTAGCAATCGCGCCCTTCCTGCGCACCTGTCCGACGCTCTTCTCGATGCCGGGAGCGGTTGGGCTGCCTTCCATGCGGGTCAAAAACGTTTCCAGCTCCTCCGGCAACGGCGCCTCCAACAGCAGCGGCTTGCCCGTAGTGGGGTGGACGAATTCGAGCCTGGCGGCGTGAAGAAAGTTCCGTCCCAGCCTGAGCCGTTCCGGCTCCGCCTTGCGGCGCGCCGCTTTGGACTGCGCGGCCTGCGAGGCCACCTGGTCGGTGAGCTGGCCCGCGCCGCCATAGAGCGTATCTCCCACTACGGGATGGCCGATGGACGCCATGTGCACGCGAATCTGATGCGTACGGCCGGTCTCGATGCGCACTTTGACCAGCGTGAACTTGCCAAAACGGTTGTTGAGCCGCCGGACCACCTCGTAGTGGGAAACCGCCGTGCGGGCGTTCTCCTGGGGTTTCGCGGTCATGCGCGTCCGCCGTAACGGATCACGGCCGACGCCAGCGTTGATGGTGCCTTTCTCCCGCTCCAAGGCGCCCTGCACCAGCGCGATGTAGGTCTTCTTGATGCGGCGGCTGGAGAACATCTCTCCCAGCGCCGCGTGGGTGCGGTCGTTCTTGGCCACCACGATCAGGCCGCTGGTGTCTTTGTCCAGCCGGTGCACGATGCCGGGACGCAAATCGCCGCCGGTCGAGGAAAGCGTGTTGAACCGGTAGAGCAGCGCGTTCACCAGCGTGCCGCGGCTGCGCGCGTCCTCGTTTTGGCCCGAACCGGCATGCACCATCATTCCGGCCGGCTTGTTCACCACCGCCAGATCGTCGTCCTCAAAAACCACGTCCAACGGAATGTCTTCGGGCGTGGCTTTGAGCGGCGCGGGATGCGGCTCGCCGGTAATCGCGATGCACTCGCCGCCGCGCAGCTTGAGCGATGCCTTCTCCCGCTCGCCGTTGACCAGCACATCGCCCTGGTCCATGAGCAGTTGCACGCGCGAACGGCTCACGCCATCCAGTTGCGCGGCCAGAAACTGGTCGAGCCGTTGCCCGGCCGCCTCGGGCGGCACATCGATGGAGCGCAACTCAACCATGGAAAACCTCATCTTTCACTCGCGAGCCTTTGCACTCCCACAGCACCAGCGCGCCGGCCAGCACAAACAGAATGGCCGCCAGTTGCGGCCCGTCGAGCACGCCGCCCAGCAGCGCGCCGCGGCCCGCCCAGTCGCGCCACAGTTCGGTGATGTAGACGGTCACGCCCGTTCCCAGCAGAAAAAGGCCGGCCACATCGCCATCGCGGCGCCGAGTAGGTAGCCACGCCAGCAGGAGGATAGAGAGCGTGAGGAGCGCAAGCGCGGCGTAAGCCTGCACCGGATGCAGCGGAATGCCCAGTGGCGTCCCGCTCCAGCGGGCAACCAGCGGATCGGTGTATGTGACAGACCAGCGCACATCGGCCTCCGTTCCGTATCCGGACCCAGCCAGCAGCGCGCCCAACTGCTCGAAGGCCAGCCCCAGAGCCAGCGGCGCGGCCAGCGCATCGGCCGTGGCGCCCAGCGGCATCCGCCTCCGGCGCGCATAGAAAGCAGCCGAACCCAGGCCCGCCAGCGCGCCAACACCGGTCAGCAGCGGATGATGGATCATCGAAAGAGCCAGCATCCACTGCGGATGACGGCGAAGGTCGCTCCAGTTCATGAACACCAGCAGCAGTCGCTGCGTGACGAGCGCCGTAAACAGAGCGACGATGCAGAGATTCCACATATGCCCGGCGCTGACGCGGACGATGCGCGCCGTGCGCTGCGCCAGAAACAGGCCCAGTAACACGCCCAGCGCCGCCGTTGCGCCGTAGGCGGGAATGAGAATCGTTCCGATGTGGAAGAAGACTGGCAGCACCTGAGTCAGAATAGCCCTTCAGGCCGTGAGGAAGATAGAATCCGGCCCGCGGGGCCGTGGGCAATGCGCTGGTGAACCCGTCCTAAGACGGTGGAGCTCTCCGCGGTTCATTAGGCATTCCGGACTGGCGGACACGGCACACAGAACCGATTGTCGAGTTGAGCCCCTGTTCAT
>Ga0181535_10000272_pt1 | contig 79865 bp, 67 predicted proteins | sample PEATcosm2014_Bin_44_FD_119774 | JGI IMG/M metagenome (GOLD analysis project Ga0181535, IMG submission 119774) | Peatland microbial communities from MTU Mesocosm Facility, Houghton, MI, USA - PEATcosm2014_Bin17_30_metaG | ecosystem: Environmental > Terrestrial > Soil > Wetlands > Peat | place... | reverse complement strand
TGAGTGATATACTCACAAGGGCAGTGCGCCTCTAGCGCCTGCATTTTCAATCGACTGAGGTTCCCATGTCCGGGCACTCGAAATGGGCCACAATTAAGCACAAGAAGGGCGCGCTCGATGCCAAGCGCGGCAAGATTTTCACCCGGCTGATCAAGGAAATCGCCATCGCTGCACGTGCAGGCGGCGACCCGGACGGCAACCCCCGCCTCCGAACGGCGGTCCTTGCGGCCAAAGCCGAGAATATGCCGGCCGACAACATCAAACGCGCCATCCAGCGCGGTACGGGCGAACTCCCCGGCGCCGTGTACGAAGAGATCAGCTTCGAGGGCTACGGCCCCGGCGGCGTTGCTCTCATCGTTGACGTCACGACCGACAATCGCAACCGGACCGTCAGCGAGATCCGCCACATGCTTTCCAAGCACGGCGGCAACCTCGGTGAGACCGGTTCGGTGCGCTTCATGTTTTCTAAAAAGGGCATTATCGCAGTCGAGAAGTCCGCGGCCAGCGAAGAGCAGCTGATGAACATCGTGCTCGAGCACGGTGGTGAAGACCTCCGCGACGAAGTCGAGACTTGGGAGATCATCGCCGAGCCTGCATCGTACGAGACGGTTCTGGCAGCCGTGAAGGCGGCGAATATTCCGACGGTGATGAGCGAGGTGACGATGCTGGCCTCGACCTACACCAAGCTGGAAGGCGCGACGGCAGCGCAGATGGTGCGGCTGCTTGAGGCACTCGAGGACTTCGACGACACCCAGAACGTCTACTCGAACTTCGATATGGATGCCGAGCAGATGGAACAGGTGGCCGGCTAACCTGCTCCAGGGTTCCAACCGAGGCCGGCCGCAGGGTCGGCCTTTCTTGTGACAATTGAAGAATTAAGGAAGGGAAGAAGTTGCCGAGAGCGAAGCTGTTCCTGTTGACCTTGACTGCCATTGCGCTGGTTCCCGGTCTCAATGCAGTTGCCGAATCGCCGGAGTCCGATGCGACGCAGAAAGAGGCCGCCCAGAACTCCGTGTCCGAAGTGCGCAACGCCCGCAGTTGGGAGTACGGCCCATTCGTTAACTGGGGCAAGGGAGTCGGAGACCGGGCTGACTTTCAGTTCCTCTGGGGTGGTGCTCAGTTGGGCAAGGTACTTACCCCTGTGGTGCACGCGGGAATGTTTAGCGGGCAGTTCGAGTACGGCGCCAACTTCATGCCGCTGTGGCTTGCGTTCACGCCGGCGGCCCACGACCAGACTTTCATCTATCAGGGTGTCGTTTATACGCAGCCGATTGGCGGCGGGACGTACGCCGGACTCAGCCTCACGCCGGTTATTTTTCGCTGGAACTTCCGCACGGAGTCGCGGCGCTTCCAGCCGTGGTTTCAGGCCGCCGGAGGACTCATCTACACCACACATAAATTCCCTCCGGATGTACTGGTTCCGCACGGCGTGCCGGGAGGGACGTCGGTGTGGAATTTCTCGCCTCAGGGCGGCCTGGGTCTGCACTACTTTCTACGCTCCAAGCGGTCGATCGACTTCGGTGTGAACGCAGTTCACATCTCCTCTGCATCGCTCGGAGACCGCAACCCTGGAGTCAATGCCAGCATTCAGCTTCAAGTGGGGTACACGTTCTGGAGATGACGGGATCGGGTCCAGTCGTCGAGTGCGTTCCTAATTTCTCTGAAGGCAGGGACGCGCGTCGGGTCGAAGCCATCGTGTCCGCGATGCGCGTCCCGGGAGTTCGTCTGCTCGACTGGTCCATGAACGCCGAACACAACCGCACGGTGGTCACGATCGCAGGCGATCCGGCGGCTGTTCTCGAGTCTGCAGTTCGCGGAGCAGGGAAGGCTGCCGAACTCATCGATCTCACCCGGCACCAGGGAGACCATCCGCGCATTGGCGCGGCGGATGTGATTCCATTCGTGCCCATCTCCGGCGTCAAGCTCGAGCAGTGCGTGATGCTGGCGCGCCAGGCGGGGCAGGAGATCTGGCAGCGCTTCGGCATCCCGGTGTACTTCTACGAGGCAGCAGCCGCGCGTCCCGATCGCGCCAACCTCGATGACGTGCGCAGGGGGCAGTTCGAAGGCCTGCGCGACCAGGTTCGCAAAGAGGCAGCGCGCCGACCCGATCTCGGTGGTCCCGGCCTGCATCCAACTGCTGGAGCCTCCGCCGTGGGCGCACGCAAATTCCTCATCGAGTACAACGTCTCCTTCGATTCATCCGATGTTGCGATGGTCCGTGCGATTGCGCGGGAGATGCGCACCAGTTCCGGGGGATTGAAGGGCATCAAAGCCACGGGCAGCCTGGCCCACGGCCGGGCCCAACTCGCATTGAATATTCCCGACTTCCATGCAACACCTGTGTCGCAGGTCTTCCAGACTGTTGCTCGGCTGGCACTTCGTCACAAGGCGGAGCCCTTGGAAACTCAGGTAATTGGCCTTTTGCCCGAGGCAGCTTGCGAGCGCGAGAGCGAGTGGATGCGTCTATTGGTTGGGTTCGATCCTTTGACCAAGATCCTTGAAAAGCGGCTCGAAACTCCGCTCGGCTGGCCCGGAGAAAAGTAACCTTCTCTGTCGCCGGCTGTGTGTTTTGAAAATTGAACGACAGGTAGAATGACCATAGATGGAACGCCGTCCTCCGCGCTCCGATCGCGCTGAGGGTAACCGGTGACTGCTCACGATCCAGTGGCTTGCAGGTCTGAATCTTCAGATCGCAAGGTGTGAGCGGAGCGATCGGCAAGACGGCAATCGATAGTCGATTCCGCGCAGGCAGCGTTCCTGGAGGATGTTCGAGTTGAAGACTCTGTTTCGGATTTCACTGGCTGCCACCGCTGTGACTCTTTGTGTGCCGGCTTTCGCGGTTCAGCTCTCCGGCGATGCGCGCGCTGCGATTCCGCACGACCTGCAACAGCTGGTGGTCGTGGATTATCGGGCCATGCAGAACTCCGATTCGGCGATGCAGTTGAAGGATCGCGTGATGCCGGCCGATCTTCGGCAGTTCGACGACGCGGTACAGAAGTCGGGAATCAACGATAACCACGACGTTGACAGCCTCGCCTTCATTCTTTACCGGCCGTCGGCATCGAGCGATGACCTGCAAACCGTGGGCATTGCCCAGGGGCAGTTTCCCGTGGATGACATGCTCGCCACGTTCCGCAAGCAGAAGGTGAGGCCCAGTCTCATTCGCACCAACCGGGTCTACCCCATGGGAAAGACGGGCATGGTTCTGTGCTTTGTCGATCCTTCGACCATGGTCTTCGGCAGCTCCGACGCCGTGAAGCAGGCACTGGATGTGCGTGACGGTCTGGCGCCAAGCATGCTCACCAATGAACCGATCATGGATGCGATGAAATCCGTGGAGTCCGAACCCCTGTGGAGCATTCTCGACGAGAAGGGAACGCAGGCACTGATGCGCAACCTGCTTGGCCAGGCGGGGTCGGTGGCTGATTACGATTCTGTGCGCAAGAGACTGGTCGGCTCTTGGTATTCGATGGACTTCCAACACGGCGTGAAGTTCGATCTGACCATCACCACAGGCGACACGTTCGCCGCGGCAACGGTCTCTTCCTTGCTGAACGCTGCGGCACTCTACAAGAAGATGAGCGGCTCCGATGCCGAAAAGACGGCGCTGTCGGCGACGGACATCTCATCCAGCTCAGGCCAGCTACAGGTGCACTTCGCAACAACGGACTCTCAGTTCGACACTTTGCTCAAGTCGCCACTTTTCCAGTCCGTCGTACACTAGCCGGGCTCAGCCGCTACCGTGGTGCGCTCGCCCATTCGGCATCTGCTGGATGGGCGAAGTCGCATTTGGATTCGATATGTAACTTGGAGGAGCCTGCGTCGGAAGGAACGACCTGTTCGGTCAGCCCACCTTCGGCACGGCGGTTCTCCGGCTTGGATCGCAGGCATTCATTACCTGGTTGCGTCCACTTCGCTTGGCTTCGTATAACGCGTCATCGGCCTGTTGCATCAGGACGGACGGATGCTGCCCTCGAGCAGGAACGATCGTGGCGCAGCCGATCGAGACGGTGAGATAGCCGAGAGGATTGTCGCGGTGCGGAATGCGGCAACGGCGGATCTGCTCACTGAGCTGCCGGGCGACTTCCACAGCGCCCTCATCGGGCGTTTGCGGAAGAACGATCGCCAGTTCTTCGCCGCCGAAGCGCCAATCCTGGAGGATCACATCCTCGCCTCTTCGTGGTTATCGGCGAGAAGCTGTCCAAGTTGAATCGAGGGCAAAGAGGCTGCGATGCGCCCGAGTCAGATGCGAGGGGTCAGTTCCGGATGAAACTCGGCCTTTCCCTCCGGCAAGAGAACGATCTCAAGCCGCCCCTCCTGATGCTCGACGATCTCCGGGCCGATTGTCTGGCGAACTTTCTGGCTTGCACTCTCGGTATATTGCACCTTCACCGCCCCACTGCCGCGCACGCTGAGTCGATACCGATAGTCGGCGCCGGAGTCGAGTTTGTCTGCACCAAAGCTAGCACTGGGATAGTCGACTTCCAGGAGTTCAATCGCTGCACCTGTCCGGTTCTCGACAACGGCATCGATCCGATACGAATGGCATCCAGCCAGCAGAAGAGGAGCTGGTAGAAAGAGTCTTTCGATCAAGCGAGTGCTGAATCTCACGCGGACTCTCCGTTTGAACTGTCCCGCGCCGCGACCTTCTTCTCTAGCCGGTCAAGGCGTTTCAGCAGCTCAGGCAGCCTCTGGAAGATTGTGACCGCGCGCAGCCATACCCGATTGTCGAACCCGGGCGAGCCGGAGATCATCTTGCCCGCCGGGACGTCGTGGCTCACTGCCGATTGGGCCGTCAGGATCACGCCATCGCCCACGCTGCAATGGCCGGCAATCCCCGTTTGCCCGGCGAGAATTACGTTGTTCCCGATCACCGACGAGCCTGCCAATCCTGTCTGCGCGCAGATCAGTGTGTTCTGCCCCACCTTCGATCCGTGTCCCACCTGAACCAGGTTGTCGATCTTGCTGCCATCGCCAATCTCCGTCGCACCGACCGTGGCGCGGTCGACGCAGGCGTTGGCCTGCACATCGACACGGTTTCCCAGCCGCACCGGGCCCGACTGCGGGATCTTTTCCCACTCGCCTTTGTCGTTTTTCGAGAAACCGAAACCGTCCGCACCGACGATCGCTCCGTTCTCCAGCGTGACGTGATCGCCGAATTCGCATCCCTCGCGGACCACGGCGTGCGCATGAGCGAAGAAGTGGTCGCCGACCTTCACGCCGGGGTAAAGCACGACGTGGGGCAGCAGCGTCGCGTGCTTCCCAACGTGGACGCCGCTGTCCACTACGACGTAGGCCCCGATGTGCGCGCCCTCGCCGATCTCGGCTGTCGGATCGATGACCGCAGTCGGGTGAATTCCCTCGGGATAGGCCGGAGGTTGATAGAACATCCCCAGCGCCAGCGAGAAGGCGTGATATGGATTCTTGATTCGCAGCGTGGCAGTAGCGATCTCGGGGAACTCTGGCTCGACAACGACGGCTGCAGCCTTGGTGGTCCGCGCCAGCCCTGCATAGCGGGGGTTGGCCACGAACGTGATCTCTGCGGGGCCTGCCTCCTCAATTCCTTTTACGCCAGTCACTTCCACGTCTGCGTCGCCGCGCAGTTCCGCGCCCAGCCGCGCTGCCAACTCGCCTAGCTTCATCGTGGAGATTGTATCGGACGCCGCGGATGATAGTCGTTCTACTCGCGATCCGCTTCCGCAGGGAACAACTCCGGTTGCGCTTCCTTGGCCGCCTCAGCCGGACGCTTCGCGCGTCCCGACCCAATCAGGCTGATCACCTCCAGAGACTGGATCGCCAGCCGCGGCACGTAAATGCGCTGGGTGTTCGACCGCGTGTCCGGCGGCGTCAACATCAAGCCTGCCCCCTCGATCAGCGTTCGATCGTTCGCCGCCAGCCCCTCCAGCTCGTCGCCGTCCGTCAGGGTCATGCGCAGCCACAGTCCCGCAGCCCGCGGACGGACGGCGAACCTCTTCTGCAGCAACCGCTCCGGGTTCACTTGCTCACCGGCAGGGAAGTCGCGGACGTAACAGACCCATTTCACCGTGTCCCAGCCAAAGGTGACCACTTTTCCGCCGAGATCGAGGATCTCGAGTTGGGCCTGATCCTGGGCAAAAACAGCTCCCGCGTATCCAGCGACCCAGTCGCGCGAGAACTTGCGCACTATCACGGGTTTACGATGCGACGCCATCCCAGAGGATTGTCGCACGGAGAGGCCCGCCGCAGGTTGCAAAAGGCAGCGTTTCCAGTGCACATCTCTCTAGCCAACAGGTGTCATTTGTGTTAAGGTACTGGTTTGCAACCCCTGCCGGGGCGCTCTGTAAGCGTAACTGCATCAGGCACTTGGGTGGTTCGGGCAAGGGATGGAAAAGGACGGGATGCCCGACTTCATTTACCTTTTGGAAAACCGGTTGTCAGCCAACCAGAGGCATGCCCTCCAGAAGCTGCGCGACGTCGCTCGCGATGCGGGGATCATCCTTTTTCTCACCGGGGATGCAGTCCGCGACCTGACCAGCGGCCATGCAGTGCGCGATCTTGAAGTCGCAGTGCATGGGAATGCACTCAAGCTGAAGAAACCAATTGAGAAAGCTGGCGGCAAGATCTGGGGCGAAGATGAGCCGTCCCGCACCCTCTACCTTTGTTTCCCTGGCTCGGTGCGCGTCGATCTCGTCAGCACCCATCGCGCGGAATACCCCAAGCCTGGCAAGCCGGTCTACCACTGGACTTCGATTCAGGAAGACCTGCGCCGCCGTGACTTCACGGTCAACTCGATGGCCATCTCGCTCAACGAGGGTTCGTATGGGCTGTTGATGGATCCGCTCAACGGTGCGGCCGACATCGAGGCCCGTACCCTCCGGCTCGTTTCGAACTACGGCTTCCTCGAAGAGCCGGCCCTTCTGATCAAAGCGACGCGTTATCGCACCCGGCTTGGCTGGGAACTTGATCCACGCACCCAATCCCGCTACGAGAACGCGAAGGCTGAGGGCCTGATCGAGCATCTCTCTGCCCACGCCCGCAGCTATGAACTAGAGCAAATCGGGCACGAAGACGACGGGCTCAAGGTGCTCGCCGCCTTCGAGGCTGAGGGATGGATGAAGGCGCTCTTCCCGGCCTGGGCGGTCGGCAAAGCCGATGAGAACAAACTGAAGGCGCTGCACGACCTAGCCGCCGAGCTGCAGATCCAGGGCGTGCACCCCGACATGTCGGCAGCGCAGATGCAGTTGCTGACCACTAAGCTGCAGCCAAAAGATCTGTCTGCACTCAAGAAGCATCTTGTCCGTCCAGGCTTCGTGGAGGAATGGAATAGCCTGGATGCCTTGGCCGCAGGATTCTCCAAGGTGCTGATCACCAAGCCGCCGTTGACCCCATCGGCAACTTACAAGCTGTTCACCAGCTACGATCCAAAAGCAGTCCTCTGGCTTGGATTTACTGCAGCATCGCAGGCAGTGAAGGATCGCTACGAACGCTTCCTGAAGGTCTGGCCGGAGGCGCGCCAGCGCATCCCGTACGCGCTGATGCAGGAGATGCGCATTACTCCTGAACTCGCCACGTACAAAGAGATCATCGAGAAGATCTTCCTCGAACTGATTGACGAACGACTCGCGACTCCAGAGGAGGCACGTGCTTTCCTCGGACCGTTCTCGCCGCCTGCACCGCCGCCGCAGATCACCATCAAGCGCTCGCGCGCAAAGCGTGGCGCGGAACCCAAGATCAAGGAACGCTCCTTCGAGGATGAGGATGAGGCAGCCGATGAGGAAGAGCCCGATCTCGATGATATTGGCGGCGACGAAGAGGACGGCGACCTGGGCCTGCCGAAGGCAGACCTCGGCGATGAGGAAGGGGAAAGCGACATAGAAGGCGAGGAAGCGGGAGAGGACGAAGAAGACGAAGAGCCGGTGCCGAAAAAGGGAAAGAAGGCCGCCGAAGTTCCCAAGGGCGTGAAGGCTCCTGCTGCTCCGGCCAAGGCCAAAGAGCCAGCGAAAGCTGCGCCCGCATCCAAGCCAGCACCGCACACCAAGGGCACACCGGCCAAAGCCGCTGCGCCAACGCCCAAACCAGTGCCGGCAGTCAAGACAGCGCCCGCAAAAGCAACGGCGCCCGCTGCCAAGTCGGCTCCTGTAGTGACGAAGACAAAACCAGCACCGGCCCCGGTAGCCAAGAAGGCTAGGCCTGCTCCTCCGGTCAAAAAAGCAGCCAAGGCTGCACCCGCTTCCAAGAAGGCAGCCGCGAAACCGGCAGCCAAGGCTCCGGCAAAGGCGAAGGGCACATCAGCACCGAAGCCTGCGCCTGCAAAAAAGAAGCCTGCGCCAAAACCGGCGAAGCCCGCAGCCAAGAAATCTGCCAAGAAGCGATGAGGGCAGCACGGTAGGACCTGCTACTTCCTCTAATCAGGCGCCTCGACTTCTTTACGCTGGCCCCAACGTCGCATGATATGTTCAGGAAAATCCGGAGGGTCCTGAATGACAGGTTTGCGCCGCCGCGCCTTAAGTCTCGCAGTGCTCGTCTTAGCCGTCTTCGTATGCAATTCGATTCACGCCGTCGACAAACTGCGAGAACACCCTGCGCACACCGGCGCTGAACCCGGCTATCGCTTCGAGCGCGGCGGTTGGACCTACGTGCACCTCGAGGGCACACCTTCTCAGATTGGCTTCGAGCACGGCAGCCTGTTGGCTCCTGAGATCGCCGACCTTGTACGCGTCAGCAAACTCGAAACCCTGCACTCGACGCATCGCGATTGGGAGTTCTACCGCGAAGCCGGCAGGAAGATGTTCTGGCCCCACATCGAGGCCGAGTATCAGCAGGAGCTCGAAGGCATCGCCAGGGGAGTGCAATCTCAGGGCATCAAGCTCGACGTGTGGGATATCGTCGCCCTGAACGGCAGCATCGAGCTACCCGAGTACTACGTTCCGTGGCTGAACAAGAATCTGAAGGCCGCGAACGCGCCGCACATCCTGCCGCAGGGCCGCTGCTCTGCTTTCATTGCCACGGGTGGCTACACCAAAGGCGGCAAGATCGTTATCGCGCACAACAACTGGTCCAGCTACGCGGAGGGCGAGCGCTGGACGATCATCTTCGATATTCAGCCCGAGCACGGCCACCACACGGTTATGGATGGAGAGCCCGGCGTGATCACCAGCCAGGACGACTTCGGCGAGAACGACGCGGGCCTGATGATCACCGAAACAACAATCACCCAGTTCGAGGGCTGGAATCCCGATGGCATTCCGGAGTTTGTCCGCTCGCGCAAGGCCTTGCAGTACGCCGGTTCCATCGACGAATACACAGCCATCCTCAAGGAAGGCGACAACGGCGGGTACGCAAACGATTGGCTCATTGGCGATCGCAAAACCGGGGAGATCGGCTATCTGGAGCTGGGCCTGAAGAACACGCCGTTGTGGCGCTCCAAAGACGGCTACTTCATCAGTTCCAACTTTCCCCGCGATCCGCAGCTGCTCAAAACCGAGACTCCCGGCTTCAATACTGCCAACCTTTCCAGCTCGCCCAACGCGCGGCGCGTGACCTGGGAAAAGAAGATGGCCGAATACAAGGGCCGCATCGACGTTGACCTGGCAGAGAAGTTTCTTGCCAGCCACGAAGACAGCTATACGGGCAAAGTCAGCCCCGACGAGCGCACACTCTGCGGCCACGTCGACTTGGTGAAGCGCGGTACACCCGAATGGGAGTGGGGACCCTACTACCCTGGTGGTGCCGTAACCGGTAAAGTGACGGATTCAGATCTGGCCGAACATCTGTCACTTATCGCGCGTGCAGGACATCCGTGCGGCGAGGACTTCCTCGCAGCGCCGTTCTTCGCGGCCCATCCTGAGTACAGCTATCTCAAGCCGATTCTCAAGGACATGAAGGCTGGTCCATGGACTACATTTTCCGCGGGCGAGAAGCAGTAAGTTTGGATCGGCAGCTTGTGTAGGGAACTCACTGTGAACGCGGCGCAGCGCTTCGACGGCCGAGTTTCTATCGAGCAATTGTTTCTACTTGTACACAATGTGAATCTCCGTCTCCGTCACGGGACACGTAACGTGCAGCACGGCAGCTCGGAACGCCGGCGGTCGCAGCCCCACATGAGGATTGTTGGCAAAGCCGAAGCCTTCCCTGGGGAAGCCGAGGATGTTCCGGTCGAGCTTCATATTCTTGTTCTCGTCGTGAAGAGCGACGATGCCGTAGTCGCCGGGGGCCACTGGGTCGATCAGAATCGTTGCCTGCCGTTGCCCGTCCGCGATAGGCGAGGCTTCATGGCGGACCGACTTGGTCACATCTTCCGGCCAGCCGTCGGGCGAACGAAAAAGCAGTATCCCTACGACTCCCTGCGCGTTGCGCATCCCATCGACGTGGACGCGCAGCGCACACTCCGGAGCCGACTCAGCGAGCGAAGCTGAGAACGCTTGCGGCGTGCTCAGCGCCAGTAAAGAGAGAAGCACTTCACCTAGTCTGCTCGTCATCACTGCCGATTCAAGGTGACTGCGAGAAGATCTTCACCTTCATGTAGACACAGGTCTGCGAGAGCTCGCGTATCCGCCCGATTGAAGTGAACTCGAATTGTTTGATCCTGAGGGGGAAGCTCAGTATCGTCCGCGGCCGCGCGCTGCTCCGCCGCCACCGCCGCTCCCTTTGCGAGCCTGGTAGCAATCGCGGCAAAACACCGGACGGTCGCCCCGTGGCTCAAAAGGTACGGTGGTCGGCTGTCCGCAACCGGAGCAGATCACTGGAGTACCTTGCGCAGGAGCCGAACGGAAACCGGAACCCCCCCCTTGATCGTTTTTCTTTGCGGCGCGGCACGGCTTGCACCGCTTTGGTGTCGAATAACCGCGTTCCTGAAAGAACGCCTGGTCTGCAGCGGTGAAGGTAAAGTCCTGCCCGCAATCGCTGCACGTGAGTTGGATATCTCCTGGCATGGGGTTCCTCGTGCCGAGATTGTAACCCTCATTTGCGCAAAAATACATAAGGATTCTGTGTCGTTTGTAAAACTTAGGCTGGTCCTCAACCTGGACCCCAGGCCGCAGTGACAAGCTTCACGGCCGATCGCGCTATAGTTCTCAGGTAGCTGCACAGGCGCCGAGTTAACTCCGATAACAACATGGCCGCGACCAACACTCAAGTGGAAACCGAATGTATCCGTCGCATCCTAGGCGGCGAAAAACACCTCTTCCACGAGCTCATCCGGCCCTGCGAACGATCGATTTTTCTGTTGCTGTTCTCCCTGCTGAAAAACGAAACCGATGCCGAAGATGCGGCCCAGGATACCGTCATCAAGGTCTACCGGAATCTGCATCTGTTCCGAGGCGAGGCGCAGTTCCGCACCTGGGTGCTGTCGATCGCCCGCAACGAGGGGCTCGGCCGCCTTCGCAGGATAGCAACCCGCCGCGAGGAGTCTCTGGATGCTGCCGCCGACGACCAAACCGGCGACTATACCCCCGCCATTCTGACCAGCTGGCGGGAAGTGCCGAGTGACGCTCTGGAACAGAAGGAGTTGGGAGCGCTCCTTCGCCAGGCAATCGAGGGGTCTGCCGGAGATTTACCGTAACATTGTCATCCTTCGAGACATCGAAGAAATGGATATCCGCGAGACGGCAGCCGTTCTGGGCATTAGTGAGGGCGCAGTCAAGGTCCGGTTGCACCGGGCTCGGGGATTGTTGCAACGGGAGCTTGCCCCAAAACTGAAAGCGTTTGCACCCAAACGCAAGGGCTTTTTTGGGGGGCGCGCATGAGGATAGACTGCAAACACGTCTGGCAGTACATCTCGGCGTACATCGAGGGCGACGTCGACGCCGTCTTGCGCGCAGAGATCGATCGTCACCTTGAGACGTGCGAGATCTGCTCGGCCGTCCTGGACTCCACCCGCAATGTCGTGATCCTCATGGCCGACGATCGAGTCTTCGAGCTTCCCATCGGATTCAGCGAGCGTTTGCATGCGCGCATCGATAAGGAACTGGAGCCCGCCAGTTAATACTTTATAAATACGCGGTGGATTCGATCCCCATCTCGTTGATGTTCCAGCTCTTGACTTCTCGCAAGTCTGAGCCCATAGTGTCTTTCCGGCTTGTCACTTCGCCACTCACACTTCAATCACAGGTCAGCCCTCCTCCCCCAGCTCAAGGAGCTGCCCATGAAACGTACTTCGATTCTTCCAGCCATTGGGCTTGTCCTCGCTGCTTCGCTTCTGTCCGCACAGGACTTCAAGAAGCAGGTCATCTACCAGATCGTTACCGATCGCTTCTATGACGGCGACACGACCAATGACAACCCTGCAGAGAGCCCCGGCCTCTTCGACGCCACAAAAACCAACTGGCAGGCTTACTGGGGCGGCGATCATGCGGGCATTCAGCAGCAACTCGCGTACATCAAGGGCATGGGAACCACAGCGATCTGGGTCTCCCCGGTGGTCAACAACGAGAATCTCAACTGCGCGACCAGCGGCGTCTCTGCGCCCTATCACAGCTACTGGACACGCGACTTCATGAACGTCGAGGAACACTTCGGCGATAACTCGAACACCTTTGCTGCCTTCGATAGCCTTGTCACCGCGCTCCACAACAACGGAATGAAGATCATCGTCGACGAAGCCAACAACCACTCGAATCCCGACAACTGCGGCGAGATGGGGTCGCTCTATAACAACGGCACATTCATGGCTGCCGCCAATAACGATCCCAACGGATACTTCCACCACAACCCCGACATCTCGAATTACAACGACCGCTACCAGCTGCAGTACTACACCCTCGATGACCTAACCGACCTCAATCAGGAAAACTCCACCATCGACGCCTATCTCAAGAGCGCCGCGGTGCAGTTACAGAGCCATCACGTCGACGCGTTCCGACTCGATGCGATCAAGCACGTCACCTGGGGTTGGGAGTACTCCTACGCGAACACAGTCTTCAACAATGCGCCCAGCTTTCTGTTTGGGGAGTGGATGCAGACCAACACCGGCGACCCGCTCTATCCGGACTCCTATAAGTTCTCGAACGCGAGCGGCATCAACCTGCTCGATTTCCCACTCAACACGGCACTACGAGACGTCTTCGGCGGCACCAGCAACTTCTCTGAGATCGATTCAGCCATCAGCGCCGAGAACGCGAATTTCGCCTTCCCCAACGATCTCATAACGTTCGTTGACAGCCACGATGAAGCCCGCCTGCTTACCTTGAACAACGGCAATCAGAACCGTCTGCAAGAGGCCATGGCCTTCATCCTCACGGCACGGGGAATTCCGATCATCCTTTACGGCGATGAGCAATATCTAGTCAACAACACCAATGGCGGAAACGATCCCTACAACCGCGTCTGGATGTCATCATTCAACACCACGACGAATGCCTATCAGCTCATCGCCAAACTCGCCGCGTTACGGCAATCCAACGACGCCGTCGGCTATGGGAGTTGGAAGCAGCGCTGGATCAACAACGATGTCTACATCTACGAACGCCAGTTTTTCAGCGATGTGGTGCTTGTCGCGATCAACAAAAACGACTCGACATCCTATCCCATCTCCGGCCTCAATACCGCGCTGCCTGCGGGTACTTACTCCGACTACTTAGGCGGTCTGGAAGGCGGTAATAGCCTCGCCGTGAGCGCGGGCAGCGGCGGTAACAATCCTGCGGGCAGCTTTACTATCGCTCCGCACAGTGTTTCGGTTTGGCAGGTTCAGGTGGCGGCATCGTCTCCTGAGGTAGGCTCGATCGGCCCTCATGTTGGTCAACCGGGCATGACCGTCACCATCGCCGGCGACGGCTTCGGGGCCACGACCGGCTCCGTTCTCTTTGACTCGACGGCTGCGAACATCCTGTCATGGTCCAACACGTCGGTTACATTCGCTGTACCCAACATCCCCGGAGGCGCCGACAACGTGGAGCTGAAGTCGAGTAGCGGAAACGCCGCCAATCCCATTGCCTTCACGGTACTCACGGGAAAACTCATTCCCGTGACCTTCACCGTGAACAATGCCGCGCCAACGAATCCCGGAGACTATATCTTCGTCACCGGGAGCACGGTCGAACTCGGCAACTGGGGCACGACGTTTCAAGCCGCAGTCGGTCCTATGCTCGACCCCAACTATCCCAACTGGTTCCTGAATGTGTCGTTGCCGGCGGGACAAACCGTTCAGTTCAAGTTTATCGACATTCAGTCCAGCGGCAACGTGGTTTGGGAGAACGGCGCGAATCATAGCTACACCGTGCCCACGAGCGGCACAGGCTCGGTGAATGTGAATTGGCAGTACTAAGAGCAAGCCAGCGCTTTATAAGTGGCGAGCGAGATTAGATCGCGCTCCTGATGCCGTCTAATTCGATTGCTGTACCTTCGGCGGTGGGGTCCCCGTACGGTGCACCATCGGATGGGTCCACGTCTCCAGTCCGACCAGGACGATGGTGAGGATCGCCATCGCGATCTGCAGTTTCTCGGAGCGCTTTTCCCTAGGGCTCATCCCGCGCCTGCGCCACTGGGCCGAGGGCCTGGCACGCAGATGCCGAATCCAGAACACGACGGCCAGATTCACCACCGCGCCGACCGTAGCCAGAATCAGCATCGGAATCCGGATTGCGTCCTGATGAAAACCTTTTGCGGGCGCATAAATACCACTGGCGGCGGCCAGCGCAGAGAGGCCGATCGCCACGCGAATCCCGCTGATCGTCAACACGGCCGTGCAAAGGCTCTGCGCAATTGCGACAATCAGGCTGGCGCCGCCAACAGCGGTCCATCGTCTTGTGACCAAATACGACCTCCCGTTGTCACCCTCGGCTGAACCCTGGATCAAAGGAATCCGAAAAAGCTCGCCGTTCAGCTTCAACAGGTTAAAGCATGGTGCCGCTCCAGCCAATCCAAATGCCGCCCCAGCCCGTTCATCCAGCGAAAGGGCCGGAGCGAAGAATTTCATATCCAGCCGAATGCCTTTCGCTGTAACCTTTCGCCCGTGCAGCCACTCCTAGTGTGCGTGCCACGGAACGTGCGGGATCGAACTTTTTCGACCTGCTCGCCCCAACCGGCGGAGCCCTTCCGCCCCAACCCCAAGCGAGGTCAATCTTCATGAAGAACCAATTGAATGCTTTTCTGCTCTCAGCAGCGCTCACCGGCCTGATGGGCGGAACCGTCGCGGCACATGCGGCGACCACAGGAACAACGGCGAAGGGCACCTCGGCCACAGCGGCCAAGGCCGGCCTCCGCTACACCAGCCAGGACACCACCAAGCACTCCTGTAAAGGCAAGAACGACTGCAAAGGACAGGGCGGCTGCAAGTCCAGCGACAACGGCTGCAAAGGCAAGAACAGCTGCAAGGGCAAGGGCGGCTGCGCCACCGACGGCTCCAAGATGCCGAAGCTGGTCTAGTTCGAACGAGGAACAGGCGGCAGGCACATCGAATCGTTCTTTCGCTCTGGTGCGCCTGCTGCGGCCTCAAGTTTCTCCGTTTCTCTTACCGCACGTACGACCGATCTTTGACTACCGTCAGCTGATCCTTAATCCCCGTTCCTTGGTCCCTGTCTTGATATGTCCGGCAATCGTTTCAACGCATTTTCGAATCACGGCATAGGCATCGGCTTGCGCATTCCGCATTACCAGCACATCTTTTCGCGCAAGCCCGTGGTCGACTGGTTCGAGATCATCTCCGAGAACTTCATGGTCGACGCCGGGCGTCCGCTCGCGGTCCTCGATCAGATTCTCGAGCAGTATCGCGTGGTGCAGCACGGCGTTTCGATGTACTTCGGCTCTGTGACTGAGCCCGATCCGGAGCACCTACGGCGGCTGAAGCAACTAGTTCGTCGGACAAATACTCCCTGGCTCAGCGACCATCTCTGCTGGGGCTCCGTCGACGGAACTTACACACACGATCTGCTGCCGTTGCCCTACACATGGGAGGCGGTCGAGCGCACAGTTGAGCGAATCCGAAAAGTTCAGGACTATCTCGAGATCCCTGTCGCGGTCGAAAACGTCAGCTCCTACGCGGCTTTTTCCGGCTCGCAGATGACCGAGTGGGACTTCCTTACCGAAGTAGTGGAGCGCGCCGACTGCGGGATTCTGCTCGACGTGAACAACATCTACGTCTCCTCCGTGAATCACGAGTTCAACCCAATTGACTATGTCAATGCAGTGCCCGCGCATCGCGTTGCACAGATTCACATCGCCGGCCATTCGCGCTACGAGAAGTACATCCTCGATACGCACGATCACCCGGTCATTGATCCGGTGTGGCAGCTCTATGCGCGTGCCATCGAACGCAGCGGACCGACACCCACGCTTCTCGAGTGGGACGATCACATCCCCAGCTTTGACGAAGTCCACAGTGAGGCAAAGAAGGCCGAGAAGTTCCTGCACGCGCATGCCGATCCGAGCGCCAAAGAGCCGGGTGCCCAAGGTCTCTCGTCTGAGACTTGGGATTCGATAACTGCGGAGGCGACGCGATGAGTCCAGAGCTGATGTCACTTGCCAAACTCCAGCGCGAGATGGCCGCTGCCGTCATGCAGCCGCTCAGTGCGGACGAGGACATGCAAGCAGTTTCATCCGATGGCCGCGACATGCATGCGTTGGCCGCATCGTTCATCGCACCGAACAGCAAGCTCAGTTCCTTCGAGCGCCTTGAGATCTACAACCGACAGTATTGGTATCGTGTGCTCGGTGCGCTCGCCGAAGACTTTCCTGCACTGCGCGCGGTCGTGGGCGCCCGTGCATTCGAAGCCCTCTCGGTTGCTTATCTCAGAGCCCATCCTAGCCGTTCGTTCACGCTGCGCAATCTCGGGTCGAAGCTCACCGACTGGCTGGGTGCTAATCCGCGGTTCGCAGGACGCCGTCATCGTCTCGCAATCGATGTGGTGCGCATCGAATGGGCCTTCATCGAGGCATTCGACAACGCCGAATATGCGCCGCTGACCATCGAGCAGATCGCGACCCTCGACGCCATCTCACGCCTCGCCCTGCAGCCGCACCTGGTCCTGCTCGCGCTCGACTATCCCGCCGACAACCTTGTGCTTGGCCTGCACAAGCGCGACAAACGCCAGGCCAGCGAGGCCGGAGTGAGCCACGAAGACGGCGACGAAGCCCCCGTAAAGTTGTCCAGGCTGCACCGCCGGCCCACCTGGGTTGCCGCGCATCGCGTCGACAACTCGGTTTACTATCTGCGGCTCAAGCGAGAGGAGTTCCTCACACTCTCCGCCATTCGCCAGGGCCTGTCGTTCGCCGATGCCCTTGAGACGGGCTTTATCGGCTCGCGCATTCCGCAGTCTAAGCGCGCGGGATGCATCCAAAGGTGGTTTGGATCGTGGGCGGAGTTGGGCTGGATCTGCGCTCCCGACCTCGAATCGCTGGTCCGGCCCTAATCGTCCCTTCCTCAGAACGGATTCCTATGCAAACGCTCGTCGATTCTTATCTGCGCATCTCCGGTCTCTTCGGTCGCTTGCAGTGCGCATTGCTCCTCGCCATACGCCTCTACTGGGGCTTTCAGTTCGTACAGGATGGCTGGGGCAAACTGACGCACCTAGACAAGGTGACTGACTTCTTTACCAGTCTCGCGCTTCCGGCTCCGCACATGACCGCCCTCTGCGTGGCGTTGATCGAGTTCGGCGGCGGCATCTTCTTCGCCCTCGGTCTGCTCTCGCGGCTCACATCGCTGGTGCTCTGGGTCAACATGACGATGGCCTATCTCAGCGTGCCCGACGATCGCGTCAACTTCTCGCACATTCTCTCGAAGCCAGACGACTTCTACGGCGCATCGCCCTACACGTATTGGTTTGCCGCTCTGCTGATTCTGATTCTCGGTCCCGGTTGGGTTGCGGTCGACACACTATTCAAGCGTTGGCTCGCTCCGCAGAACAAGTGAACGAGCAGGCCTTCTGAAAGCGACCAGCACGTAGGGATGAATCGCGTCCAGCTCCGGCAGCAAAACTACGCTCTCCTGCTCGTTCGGATCGGTCCGCGCGAGTCGCATCCGCATGATACGCCACCAATGCGACTGCAGGCATTCTTCGCGACTCTTGGAACGCACCAGCTGCTCACGAAAGCCCCGCCACGGAGCGCGACTTTCCGCGTGATACCCTTATCCCGAAATTTGCTCGCCCTCCGCGCCTTGGTTCCTTTTTTGCGGAAGGCATCGGAGATAGCGCGCATGCGTCGAATCGTCCACAGCACCATCGTGTGCCTTGCCTTGGCCGCGACTACCCTTAGCTTTGCCCCTCTCTCCAACGCGCAACCGTCACGCGCACAAAACGCTACTCTTGTGCTGGATCACGGCTGGCAGTTTCGCCAAATCACCACGACTCCTCAGGATGCAGAAGCAGGATGGCTGCCCGCGAGCGTTCCCGGCGACGTGCATCTCGACCTGCTCGCCAACAAAAAGATCGAAGACCCCTTCTATCGTGACAACGAATCGAAGTTGCAATGGATTGAGAATGCGAGCTGGGAGTATCGCGAAACCTTCGAGGTTACCCCGGCGTTGCTTGCCCGCACCAATATCGATCTTGTCTTCGATGGTCTCGATTCCGCGGCCCAGGTTCTCCTGAACGGTACCCAGATACTCAGCTCGGACGATGCATTCCGAATCTGGCGAATCCCGGCGAAGAAGTATCTGCATCCCGGCAATAACTCGCTCTACATTGTCTTTCCCTCGCCGATCGCCGCCGCAGAGAAGGTTGCCGCGACGGATCCTTGGCAACCGCGCACTAAGACCGAGCCCAAGACCTACATCCGAAAGCCTGCCTATGAGTACGGATGGGATTGGGGCCCGCGTTTCGTCACCAGCGGCATCTGGCATCCGGTCCACCTCGATGCCTGGGACAAGGTGCGCGTTGCCGACTTCGCCATTCGTCAGCGCGATATCACCAAATCCGTCGCCCACATCGATGTCGAAGTAGAAATGGAAGCCGCCTCGGACGGCGTCGCGCAGATCGTTGTTCAGTATGCTGCTCCGGGCACTGCGGCACCCGTTCCGCTGAATCGCGCGGTCACCCTTCATGCGGGTCGCAACGTCTTCGATCTTGCGGTTGAGATTCGTCAGCCCAAACTCTGGTATCCCGCTGGCTATGGCGATCAGCCGCTCTACGAGTTCTCCGCTCGCGTATCCATCGCTGGCCAGCAGGCAGACACACGCACGACCAAGACAGGTCTGCGCTCCATCGCGCTCGATCGTCATCCCGACCAATGGGGCCGCAGCTTTCAGCTTGTCGTCAATGGAATTCCGGTGTTCGCCAAGGGCGCCGACGTCATCCCCTTCGACAGTTTCGCGAACCGCGTCACCACTGCCGACTATCGCCGCATCCTCGAATCCGCGCGCGACGCCAACATGAATATCGTTCGCCACTGGGGCGGCGGCTACTACGAGACCGATGAGTTCTACCAGATCTGCGACGAACTCGGCATCATGGTCTGGCAGGATTTCATGTACGGCAACGACTGGCAGCCCGGCACCTACGGCTTCAAGCTCACCATGGAGGCCGAGGCTGAAGACCAGGTACGCCGTCTGCGCAATCATCCCAGCATCGTCGTCTGGAGCGGCAACAACGAAACGGAAGAGGCCCTGAGCTGGAAGGGAAGAGACAAACTGCCGCCCGAAGTGAAGTTCCAAATGTGGCAGGACTATCTCACCGAGTTCAGCGGCATCTTGAATCGCGTCGTGGAACGTCTCGATGCCGAGACGCCTTACTGGCCCAGCTCGCCCAGCTCCGATTATGAAGAGCTCAGCGACACGTACCAAAGCGGCGACGCGCATGTGTGGGATGTGTGGCACGGCCGCGTCCCATTCTCCACCTACGAGACGCACCATCCGCGCTTCGTCACCGAATACGGCTTCCAGTCGTTCCCCGAGATGCGGACCATCGAGTCGTTCACGCAGCCTGAAGATCGTACCGGTATCTTCACCCCAGTGATGCTGGCGCATCAGAAGAACGATGAAGGCAATTCGATCATTCACGACTATCTGCTCAAGGACTATCCCGAGCCCAGGGACTTTCCGAGCTTCCTCTATGCGAGCCAGGTTCTGCAGGCCGAGGGAATCAAAATCGGCGCGGAGCATTTCCGCCGCAATCGCCCCGAGACCATGGGTTCCATCTTCTGGCAGCTGAACGATTGCTGGCCGGTTGCCTCGTGGTCCAGCATCGACTACTACGGGCGTTGGAAGGCGCTGCAGTACTACGCTCGCCGCTTCTACGCGCCGATACTGGTCTCGCCTCATCTCGAGAACGGTGCAGTCAAGGTCTACATTGTTTCCGACAAAGTCGCAGCCCAGCCCGCAGCACTTCGCGTGCGTCTGATGGACTTCGACGGCAAGGTTCTGCTTGAAGACAAACAAGACGTCAACATCGATCCGCTTTCAAGCCAGGTCTACCTCGATTGGCCTCTGGCGAAGTTGACACAGGCTGGTGCAGCTGACACGTCGCACGTCTTCGTTGTCGCCGAGCTTAGCGCCGGCGGCGCGCAAATTTCGCGCAACCTCACCTACCTCGCACCGACGAAGGAAGTCCACCTGCTTGCTGCGCATCTCACCGTTGACGCCGCTGGAGCCAACGGTAAGTACAATGTACGCATCACGTCGCCTGTTCTCGCTCGAGATGTTTATCTCTCTTTTGGCGACCTCGATGTGAAGGTCCTGGACAACTACTTCGATCTGCTCCCAGGTGAGACTGCGGAGATCGGTGTCAGCAGCACTGCATCTCTCGACGAACTGAAGGCGCAGTTGCACGTCGTCTCGCTCAGCGATGCCTTCGGCGCCGCCGCACCTGCGGCAGTATCCGCCACTCGCTAACGCTGAACAAGAGGGCTGAACCAATCGCTTCGGCCCTTCATTTCCTCATCATTAGTTGCGCAAGATCATCAAATACGGCCCACGACTCTCAGAACGCGAATACCGCCTGCAAGAAGATACGTCGCGATGCCGCGCCCTGCGAGAACATTTGGCCAGCCAGCCCGCGCGACTTGCCGAAGTTGCCTCCCGGCCCGTATCCCGTCACGTCGCCAGTGGAATCCAGAATCGGCGAAGCACTGATCGTTCCCGTGGGCGTTCCATAGTTCACGTCGTTGAACAGGTTCAAAGCCTGGGCGCTGAAGGTCAAGCTGTACTTGCGGCCACTCCCCTGGGGTCCGAACATGCCGCGCGGCCCACCGCCGCCACCGCCAAATCCGCCCGGACCGAATCCTCCACCGGGGCCGCCTCCGCGTCCACCTCCCGGAGGCCCACCCGGGGGGCCTCCAGGAGGCGGACCGCCCGCGGCGCTCGCTTCAACCTTAGGACCAATCCCGAACGCGCGGCTCAACCGCAGGTTCACGGCTACCGACGCCGGGCTGTTCCCCAGATTCATTCCCACCAGATTCTCTCCCGGTCCTGGCGTGACATCCAGGCATCCGAACGAAGTGGTCACATACTGCGGCGAACTGGGGCCGCAGAGCGAGCTATCCACCAAACCGGGCCGGTCGTTGATGAAGTTGTCTCCGGTCAGATCGGAGCTGGTCACAATGTTGTACGGCCGGCCCGTCCGCGCCACGATAAACGGATTGAAACGCAGGTTCCATGGCGCCGTGTAGTTACCCATCAGGAACACCTGGTGGCGTGAAACAAAAGCCGCACGTCCGTAGTCCTGGCCAAGGTTATAGGAGTTCGAAACCTCTCCGCCCGCCCCGTCTGTATTCGCGAATGAAAGATTGTAGAAACCAAACAGGCTGAACTTCGGCGATAGGCGCGCGTTGATGTTCACAATCAACTGCTCCTGCTTGTACACCGCCTCCGGAAAATACTGCTGCACAATTCCCAACGATGGACTCGGCCGGGGCCCGGTCGTGCTGTTGTAGTAGGTCGTTCCTGCCAGCGGTTCGTAGGCATTCGAGTCACGCGTCACCACCTGGTGCACGCCGAACGAATGCAGATACGTCAAGGTTGCCGTGGTCGTCTTGGTTACCTGCCGCTCCAGGCTCCCGCCAAACTGATGCGTGTACGGCGCATGAAAGTGCGGCGCAATGTCGACAATCGTGCTGTTGGGCGTGGCCGCATACGGAGCCGCAGGGAGGCATCCGGAAAAGTCGATGCTGGTCAGGCTCGTCGCATTCAGGCACGCGGGCGATGTCGCCGTGACCACCGCCTGGCCCGAGTTGACGCTCTGCTGCGTCGCTGCCAGCACATTTGCAATCTGTACGCGATCATAAAAAACTCCATAGCCGGCGCGGAGCACCGTCTTAGCTGGCTTGTTGCCCTTCGCATCGAGAGCGTAGGCCAAAGCGACGCGCGGCGCCCAGTCGTTGTGATCGGCAATGTGGTTCTGCGTCTCCCACCGCAAACCGCCCGACAGGGTCAGCCGGGGATCGAACTTCCAGTCGTCCTGCACAAACAGCGCCCCGTCGAAAACGTTCGCCACGTAGCTTGTCCGTCCCGCCCCCACGCTCAAAGTCACGAGATCGCTGCCCACCGAGTTCAGGTTCTGCCCTGCGGCTAGCTTGTTCAGGGCGTCCACGTACCCGTTCGGGCTGAAGATGAGAGTTCCATTGCGATTCGCGGTCGATGTGTTGGCATCGCGATTGTCGCGCAGCCACGCTCCGAACTTGATGGCTTGTTTGCCGACGCTCATAGTCGTAAAGTTCTGCAGCTCGAAGTGCTCCTGGTGATCGTTCGACAATTGGCTCGACGCCCCGCCTCCCGTAAAGTTGCCGGCCACTCGAATCGTAGGCAAGGTGCTTACCGGAGTATCGGTCTCGTTCGCACGCCGGTATTCGAAGCGCGTCTCGTTGACCATACGGTCGTTGATAATCTGCGAATCGCTCAGCTGTAGTGCGTGCTCTGTTGTGGCGCTTGAGATCGATTGCGAAGGTAACTGCGTGTTGCTGATATCGCCGGATTCCGCATCGTAATAAAACTGGTACCGCACCGTGAGCGTGTTCCGGTCGGTCAGCTGTAAATCCGCGCGCGGCGAAACCGTGATATGGTTGTGCGGATTGGCCTCTGTTCCCGAGCATCCTGCCGATGAATACACACCGTACCCAAAGTCGCAGGCCCCCGCAAACGCCGGTGCAAAGTCGTACACTTGCTCGTCGTGATTGTCCCGCTGTTCCAGGCTGAAAAAGAACGACGCCTTCTTGCTCAACGCGCCGCTGACCGTGCCGTTGTACTGGAAACGGTTGTAGGGTGGAACATTCTTCACGAAGGGGTTGCCAGTGTTGAAGCCGCTGTAATTGCCCATCGCGAACACCTGCCCGTGCAGCTTGTCCGTCCCCGGCTTCGTCAGGATCTCGATGCGTCCATACCCGAGTCGGTCGAACTCCGCGGAAAATGGGTTCTGGTTGATGCGAATCTCGCGAATCGCCGACTTTGGCGGCAACTGCCCGCCGGTGAAGCCGTCAATGTAAATCTGCCCGCCATTGGGCCCGGCGGAAGGCCCGGCCAGAGCCTGGAGCTCGTTCGACAGTTCATCGGGATCGTCGGAGAGAGCGTCGAGATCCTTGCCCTTGATGACCACCGAGCTTGCATTGGCTCCCGCTTCGACGCTCACCGCAGGCGACTCGTCCGTCACCACAACATTCTGCTGTTCCGTCTGGATTGCCAGGGTGACGTCAACGCGCTTGATTTGCCCAGCTCCTACCACAATCAGCTGCGATTGAAACGCTGCGAAGCCGGTCGCAGTGACCTGCACGTAGTAGGAGCCGGCCGCAAGTCCGTGCACATCGTAAGTGCCGCTCGCGTCGGCCGCCAGAGTCTTCACGGGAACGCCGTCGCGATTGGCGACGGTCACCCGCGCTCCTGGAATCAAAGCTCCGGTTGGATCGGCTACATGACCATGCAGGCTCGCTGTTGTGGCTGGAGCCGTTGCCGCCGGCGCGGCGCTCTGAGCCGCTGGATCGGCCGCTGCCGATGTTTGCGCACTCGCGGCCGCCGCTGCAGCGGCCCACACGAGGAGTGCCACCAAACTATGAATCACACAATGAAGTCGAAAGGACACTACTCCCCCAGAAACTAGATTTCTTTGCTTCGATTGCTACGGTCTCTACTGTGCTTCTGCCTCGCCCCCGCCGCCCGAGCCCATGCTCCAGTTTGAGAGCAGGTTGCGGCTAGCCTCCGGCGCCTCCAGCAGGGGTTCCACGCCGGTGAGCAACGTGATGGCCGTAACCTCCGAGGTTCCCGAGGTCGCCACCAGCATGACTGCATCGCCCTTCTTTAGATCGGAAAAATGAATGACAGGGGTACGATTCAGCAGCGCCTGCATATCGCCGCCGCGACTCCCGCCGCCGCCCTGACCTGCCCACTGTCCACCGGCCTGGCCAGTCCCGCCCCCGAAGCTTCGCGGCTGGCCGTTCGGTGCTGAGGCGCCCGCTGTCTGTGGGCCGCCGCCTGCAGCAGGAGTTGCCGGGTTGGTGCCTTTCAGCCGTGCCGCGATCATCCGAGCCATCATCTCCGGCAACGCATGCATTTGGGCTTCGGGTGTGATGTGGATCGTGACCGTCTTTTTCGTCAGCAAATCCTTCACAGAAAAACTCGTGCTCGATGCGTCGAGCGAAGCGATCGTCCCGGATATGTTGCGAAAACTACCCGACACCACCTCGGTGGCGTCGATCTCCGTTCCATCGCTGTTCTTTGTTCCCCGCGCGCGCAACTGATCGCCGACCTGAATCGCTTCAATCGGTCCGGGCTGCGCGAGATCGAAGCGTACCGAGGCAGAAGCATACCGCTTCAATACGGTCGTCTTGCTCACGCGCACGGTGATGATCTTGAGCGTCGGACCCGCTCCACTTGTCAATACAATGACGCCGCTCGCAGCATCGACGCTCCTGACCAGCCCACCGGTACCGCTCCGTGCCCACTCCTCGCGGTCCTGCTGCTGCCTCTTCGCGACATCTGCCTCCTTGATGGTCACAATCTGAGCCGCCTGCGGAATATCCCCGATTGCGTTTGGATCAAGCCGCACCAGCACCCGATCGCCGGTGGCAAGATCGCTCAGCTGGATTGTCTCAGCGTTGCTGAGATCCTTCTGTCCCGGTTCGACGCGCCTCAGCGCCGCCCCGGATGGCACCTGCACCTGCCGAACATCGCCGTTATCCGGCTTCACGCTCAGCGTGTCGCCGTTGATCGCCGTGATCGTACCGACGATTCGTGCCGGCGCTTGTCCGTGGGCCAGAGATGCGGTCGCTGCCACTCCGACCAGCAAAAGCCAGTGCATCAGATGCGCGCCAACATGACGGAACCTCTTGCCTCTCATCGAACCAGCTCTCCTGCGTCCCTTCCTGCGGGACCCACCTGCATTGGTTTCATTTCGGTAGACGAACCACCCGCCCAAAAGGTTGAGAGCAGCCTCACCAATGGACTCTCCACTGCTGCTGGGGTCTGAAACAATCGGAACGCTTGCGTCGTCCCAACCGGAGCACACACTACAATCGCTTCATGGTGGATGCCCGTCTTTTCTCTCTCTTCTTCGCCGCGGCACTCATTCTTGCTGCCACGCCCGGCCCCGGCATCTTCTACGTTTTAGGCCGCACGCTCTCAGGCGGTCGCCACGAGGGAGTTCTCTCTTCCTTGGGCACCTTCCTCGGTGGCCTTGTTCACGTCTTTGCCGCAGCCGTCGGCCTTTCCGCTTTGCTCGTCGCGTCGGCGACGGCATTTTCCGTCGTCAAGTACGCCGGGGCAGCTTACCTGGTCTGGATTGGCATTGGCATGATTCGTTCCCGGAACCAGGCGTTCCATCTCGTGGCGCTTCCGGTCCCCCAACTACACATCTTCCGGCAGGGAGTCCTGACCGAGATGCTTAATCCGAAGACGGCGCTCTTCTTTCTATCGTTCTTGCCGCAGTTCGTCAGCCCGCACCTCGGGCATGTCGTTGGCCAGTTTCTCGTACTAGGATTCGTCTCGGTCATGTTGAACACGCTGGCAGATTTGATCGTCGTGACGTTCGCCGCGCCGGTTGGCAGTTTGCTCCGTTCCAATCCGTGCTTCCGTCGCAATCAGCGGGTCGCATCGGGCATCGGCATGATCGGTCTCGGTGCCTTCGTCGCCATTGGTGAGCGCCGCTAGAGCTTTCTACTGCGCGAGCTCAGCTGCTTCCAGAAACATGTGGATCGTGATCAGACTACGACGCAAGTGTCACCTGCCCCAGGATGACCGCCCGCTTCGCCCCGGTGGCCGACGGAACATTTCCCGGCGTCCCGTGCCACGTCATCCACGCCAGCAGTGCAAACGCCGCAGCCTCCTTTGCCGCGGCCGGCATGCCGAAGTCCTCACTTGTTCGAACCGTGCAGCCCAGCGGTTCCAGTCGTCGCGCGAGCATCGTCATCAACGTGGCATTGCGTGCGCCGCCGCCGGAGACGATGTAGTCCACGGGTGCACCCTTCATCTTCCGCCGTGCAAATCGCACGTAGCTCTCCGCAATGCTCTCCGCGGTTAACCCCGTCGCTGTTGCCACAGCGTCCGCAGGGTTGCTACTGTGCTTGCGGCACTCCTGCAAAAACTTCTCAGCATACGCACGTCCATATTGCTCGCGGCCTGCCGTGCGGGGCGGCTTCTCCTGGAAGTACGCCTCCTTCAGCGCCCATTCCAGCACCTGCGTCAGGACAGCCCCACGCGCGCCAGTTGTACCGTTGCGGTCAAACTTCTTTCCGAACAATTCGGCCATTAGCGCATCGATCACCATGTTGCCGGGACCCGTGTCGAAAGCGATGATCTGCTTGCCCCAGCCACCAGCTGGAATCGCTGTCAGATTCGCGATGCCGCCGATATTCTGGAGGACGCGCCCGCGCTTGGAATCTCCAAATAACACATAGTCGAGCATTGGAACCAGCGGCGCGCCCTGCCCACCGGCAAACATATCGGCGGGACGAAAGTTCGATACGACCGGTGCACCGACTGCTGCCGTAATCGCCGCAACCTCGCCCAGTTGCCAGGTGCACCCAAAATTCAACGCTGCGTACTTCTCCGGTCTTGCCTGGTGATACAACGTTTGTCCGTGGCATCCGACAAGGTCCAACTTCGCGCGATGCTTCTTCGCTGTTGATTGCACCGCTTCCGCGTATGCCATTCCCAGCCGCCAGTTCAGCCGTGCCAGCTCTGCCGTCGCGATCGCCTCCGCATTCATCGCGGCCAGCACCTTATGCCGCAGCACGGCAGGGTAGGGAAACGCCTCGTGCGCTAGCAGCTTGATCTTTGGGGCCCCGAGCTTGTCCTGGGTCATTCGCACCACCGCTACGTCGATCCCATCCGCCGACGTCCCGCTCATCACGCCAGCGACAATCATCGATTTCTTCATGAGACTTCCGCCGGGGCGATGGCTCGCGGTGCAATCGCGTCGTCCTTGGCATGAGCTGCAATTTGCTCGCCGAACCGCATAATTTTCGCTCGCAGCGCAGTCAGTTGTTTCGGTGTCAGCGGCTTGGCAACACCCATCTTGTACAACCGCGCCTGCTTGCGGCCCACTTCGCGGGCTCTCGCCAGCAGCAGCGTCCGAAACGCCGCCGATCTCTCCGCCTCGGCAATCAGTGCCTCATAGCTGCGCAAAATGAGCTCAGCGCTGTGGCAGATCTCCAGCAGATCGGACCCCGCCCGCACCGCCGCAACCGCCGCCTCATCGACAGGCAGAAACTTGAGAATCCCACCCATCTCGAGGTCGTCGGAAAGAACGATGCCGCGATAGCCGATGCGTTTGCGCAGCACTGTCGTGATCCAGAAGTCCGACGCACTCGCCGGCCTGTTCTTGCTCGGTGCGTGCGGATACGCCGCGTGATTCATCATGATCATCGGCATCGCTTTGTGCAGCTCGCGATAGGGAACCAGATCCTCGTTCCAGATCTGCTTCTCGGTGCGCTCGATCTCCGGCGTCACAAAGTGCGTGTCGCCGCTTGCTCCTCCGAGTCCCGGAAAGTGCTTGCCGCATGCGGTCACGCCATTCGCTGCCAATCCCTCCAGATACGCACGTGCATATGCGATTACTTCGGCCGCATTGGCTCCCGGGGGCCGCGATCCCAGCACCTCGATCGACTCGGGCAACGCCAGGTCGACCACTGGTGCAAGCGTTGTATTGAACCCGAACGCCTTGACGGCCTTGGCGATCAGCTCTCCGTGCTCGCGCGCGAAGTCTGGCTTCCCCGAGGCCGTCACAACCAGGCCCACAGCCTTCGCCGAAGGCAAAGGAGCGAGTGCGTCGCGCAGCCGATTGACCGTCCCTCCCTCCACATCCACACAGCGAACCGCATGCCGAACCGAGAACCCCGTTGCCTCGTCGAGCAGAGCGCGCGTTTGCGCAGGATCCAGAACGTTGCGCTTGAAGAGAATGATCCCGCCCGGCCGCACCAGGCGCAGCCACGCCCGCTCCAGGCCAGTCAGCTCCGTGCCGCTGAGTCCCACCACCAGCAGACTTCCCGCCGCCTGCCTCAATCCTGTCGCCATCGATCCCTCGTTCCCTAAGTGCTTTGGCCCTTGCCCTTCAACTCTTGCTGCAACTCTTCCAGCAGGTTCAGCGCCTGCAGCGGCGTCAACGCGTTTACATCCACGGCCTCGATGCGATCCACGATCCGCTGCGACAGCGGGGTAAAGATGGTCAGCTGCAGGGGCTCCGGAACCGTCTCCGCCTGCACGCTCTGCCGTTCCTGTTTCTCGTGCTGCTTCAGCACATGCCTTGCCCGTTCGATCACCGCTGGCGGCAGTCCTGCCAACTTCGCTACGTCGATCCCATAGCTCTTGCTTGCGGCCCCCGGTTCAATCGTATGCAGAAAGACGATGCCGCCCGCACCCTCCTTCACACCCACGCGCAGATTGCGCACGCGCTTCAGCTTCTCGGCCAACATCGTCAATTCGTGATAGTGGGTCGCGAATAACGTCCGCGCGCCTGTCTCTGCGTGCAGAAACTCAACGGTTGCCCATGCGAGCGAAAGGCCATCGAAAGTCGCCGTCCCGCGTCCCATCTCGTCCAGCAGAATCAACGAGCGCTTCGTCGCCGTATTCAGGATCGTAGCCGTCTCGGTCATCTCGACCATGAACGTCGATCGGCCCCTCGCGACATTGTCACTCGCGCCGATGCGCGTGTAGATGCGATCGACCAACCCCAGCCGCAGACTTGCCGCCGGCACAAAGCATCCCATCTGCGCCATCAAGACAAGCATTGCCGCCTGCCGAAGATACGTGCTCTTGCCGCCCATGTTCGGCCCCGTAATTAAGAGCAGGCTCGGTCCGTTTTCGCCAGAATCGAGATAAAGATCGTTGGCAATGAAGCGCCCCTCGCGCGTCTCCTCCAACCAGCATTCGATCACCGGATGCCTCGCCTCGACCGCCTCCAGCACCAGATCGTCCGTCAGCGTCGGCCGCACATACCGGCGCAGCGCAGCCAGATGCGCGAAGTTTGCCAGCATGTCTGTTTCAGCCACGACGGATGACGATCGCCGAATCCTGCTTGCTGCATCGAGCACGAATTTGCGCAACTCGGCAAAGATGCGTTTCTCGATTTCGATCGACCGGTCGTGGGCGGTCAGAATCTTGCGTTCGTACTCCTTCAGCTCCGGCGTCGTAAAGCGCTCTGCGTTGACGAGCGTCTGCTTGCGCTCGTAGTCCGCCGGCGCCATCGCTAGATTCGCCTTCGTAATCTCGATGTAGTAGCCAAACACCGAATTGTAGCGGACCTTCAACGAGCCGATCCCCGTCCTTTGCCGTTCGCGCTCTTCGATCGCTGCAATCTGCTGCCGGCCTTTGGTCGAGATCGTGCGCAACTCGTCGAGCTCCGCATCTACCCCTGCCGCAATCACGCCGCCGTCGGCCAAGGTCAGCGGCGGATCGGCAATCAGCGTCGCTTCAATCGGCGCTGTTACGTCTTCAAGTGGATCCAACCGCTCCGTCAACGCGCACCAAAGCGGCGCCGCCATTGCCTCTAACGCGCGCTTCAACTCTGGCAGCCGCGCCAGACTCGCCCCCATCGCACGCACGTCGCGCGGACCCGCCGAATCGAGGCTCAGCCGTGCCAAAAGCCGTTCAAGGTCGAGAATCCCGGCAAACGCGCATCGCACCTCCTCGCGTCTCAATAGATCGCCGTGTGCTTCAGCGACGGCCTCATACCTCGATTCAATTTCATTCCTGTCCAGCAGCGGCCGAAGAATCGTCGCCCGCAGCATCCGCTTTCCCATCGGCGTTTGGCACTCGTCGATGGTGTGGAAGAGCGTCGTGCGCTGATCCTGCCCCGCGAACAAGGGGTCCACTAGTTCGAGGTTGCGCACCGTCACCTGGTCGAGCTCGAGCGCGGTGGAGTGTTCCTCGAACCGCAGCGAGTCGATGTGCAGTGCCTCGTTCTTCTGCGTCGTGCGCACATAGTGCAGCACGGCTCCCGCGGCAATTGCAGCACCCTCATGCCCAACCAGCCCAAATCCTTCGACGGTCCGCACCTTCAACTGCCGCTCCACCAGGGGCAAAGCAAAGTCGCGCGTCCACACCCAGTCCTCGACACGCGTGCGGGTTGCAATCCGCTCCAGAGCCGCGGGTGTTTCGGCGCTTGCTGCCAACAGAACCTCTCTGGCGCCGGCCATCAAAACTGCATCCGTCGCTTGTTGCTGCGCCGCTCCCCCGCGAAACTCTGCCGTCCGGAAATCGCCCGTCGAAACGTCGAGCAAGGCGATGGCAGCGACCGTTCTGTCGCGCTTCTCCTTTGGACCGGATTCAAAGTAGGCAGCAAGGAAGTTGTTCTGCTCCTGCCCGAGGCCCGCATCGAGCGCCGTACCCGGCGAGAGCACCCGTGTCACCTCGCGCCGCACGATCTTCTTGGTGAGCTTCGGGTCCTCCATCTGGTCGCAGATGGCAATGCGAAATCCCTTGCGCAATAGTCGCGTGAGATAACCTTCCACCGCGTGGTAAGGCACGCCACACATCGGTAACTGCTTCTCGCGGTCGCGCGCGGTGAGCGTGAGCTGCAGCTCGCGGCTCACGAGGATGGCATCGTCATAGAAAAGCTCGTAGAAGTCCCCCATGCGGAAGAAGAGAAGTGCGTCGGGATTTTCTTTCTTTGCTGCCGACCACTGCCGCATGAACGGCGTAAGCTCAGCCGGCTTGCTCAACTCGTGGCTTGCCTGCAGAGGGCTATCCCCAGATGTCGCCGCGCTTCGTTCTGCAGCATCTGTGTTGCCGTCCGAAGACGAGAGTGCGAGTTCCGCGGCACCTTCGGGCGCAGGTGGGGGAACAATGGTCGACTCGCGGGGGAGATCCTCTCGTAGCACGCTGGTTTCCAGCTTACCCCGTCTCGCGGGTCGGTTGCAGGTCGGTCCAAGTCCACCTTGTGGAACGCTGGGACGCAGATCTCCCAGCAGTCTGTGCCTCCCCTCCCGTAACCAGAATGGCCAACACTTTTCAGCAATTTCGCCGTTCGTTCCGCTTCCGTCTCGGTACTCTTGCATTTATGGAGCCGAAGCAGGAACGCCGCGATGGACTCTACCTCATGCTTCTCGGCACCGTCTTCTTTCTGTTCTTTGGCATCGTGCTGATGAACACCGGCCGCGTCCCTCTCTTCGATTTTCGAACGGCCTACTTCAGTGGCGCCTGCCTCCTCACCCACTGCGACCCCTACAGCGACTCCGACGTGGCCGCCCTCTACGCGCAGCATCACGAGCGCTGGCCTGTTGCCGACCGGGACCGCCAGGTCATTACCCGTAATATCTACCTCCCGCCTGCTTTCGCCTTCACGGTTCCCCTGGCTTTGTTGCCGTTCGCGCTGGCGGAGGGCCTCTGGTTCGTTCTCATCGCCGCCGCCTTTGTGCTCGCGGCATTCCTCATGTCGGGGTCCGCTGAGGAAGCTCCGTTGGCGGCATGTACTCTGGTTGCATTTTGCCTCGCCAATAGCGGCTCGCTTCTCTACTTCGGCAACCCTGCAGGATTCGTTGTGCCGCTCTGCGTCATGGCCGCATGGTGTTTCGTGCGCGAGCGGTTTGTTTTCGTCGGCATCGCCTGTCTCGCCCTCAGTCTTGCCTTCAAACCGCACGACACTGGTTTCGTCTGGCTCTATTTCCTGTTGGCCGGCGGTGTCTACCGCAGACGTGCGCTCGACACAATGGCTCTTCTCTCTGCCTTCGGCATCCCTGCGCTGCTATGGGTCACCCACATCGCACCGCACTGGCTGCAGGAGTTCGCCTCCAATCTTCGCGTGTTCTCAGGGCCGGGAGCGATGAACGATCCGAGTGGCGGCCACGGAACTCTGGTCCTCACCAACCTGCAGACCATTACCAGCTTCTTTTGGCCCGATCCCCACACCTACGATCTGGCGAGCTACCTTCTCTGTGCTCCGCTCTTCTTGGTCTGGGGACTCGTCACGCTGCGGTCACGCATCGGCCCGACGACGACCTGGCTCGCACTGGCCTCCATCGCGCCGCTCTCGATGCTGCCGGTCTACCACCGTCAGTACGATGCCAAGCTGATTCTGCTCGCGGTTCCTGCCTGCGCGCTGCTCTGGTCACGCCGCGGTAAAGCCGGATGGGCGGCCCTTTTCGTGACTTGGGTAGCTTTCTTCCTCAATGGCGATCTCCCCTGGGTCACGTTCCTTGCCGTCGTTAACCATCTGCATCCGGCCTCGGCTGGCCCAACCAGCCGCCTGCTCACCGCCATCTGGGATTTTCCAGTCCCCCTGAGCCTGCTGGCAATGAGCGTTTTTTACCTGTGTCTCTACGCCGGGTTCGTCTGGACCCATTTGGAACAGGCGGTCGACGGGAGTCCGGCGACACACAACGCTGGGTGAGTCTGGATTAGCTGCCACCGAACTGGTAGGAAGAAACTGCCGTCAATTCTTTCGATATACAGGGCGCACCGCGGTCTGGGACAATGCGATCCGGTTTCCAAATCCGCGGTTCCTCAATCGAAACCATCAGGAAGGATGAGTTCCCATGTCAAGAACAGCAAGATTGATTCTCTGTATTGCGTTCCTCGCGGCTGCGTACTGGATGCCCCAGGCGTCGTTTGCCGCATCTCCATTTGACGGCACCTGGCGGGTTGACCTCGGCAAGACCAAGATCTCGCCCAAACCAATCGTTTTCTATCTAAGCCAGGGCTGGTACCACTGCGTCAGTTGCAGTCCAGCCTACGATGTCCAGGCCGATGGCCAGGACCACGCCGTCACGGGCCAAACGTTTGACACCCTCGCCGTCACCGCAGTCGATCCCAGCACAATCAAGGTCGTCTACAAGAAGGACGGCAAGGTTGACACGGAATCCACGCGCTCCGTCTCGGCGGACGGTAAGCTGCTCACCATAAAATCCACTTCTCATCCCATGAGTAGCGACCAGCTGGTCACCTCGGAAGCCACGGCCAAGCTCGTCGGCACCGCTCCAAGCGCTGTTCATGCGACCTCTGGCTCCTGGCAGATCAACAAGGTGAGTCAAAGCGACAATGCTCTTCTCGTCACCTACAAGACCACCGGCGACGAAATCACCATGTCGCAGCCGACTGGCGAGACGTATACCGCCACGCTCGACGGCACGGACGCTCCGTACAAGGGCAGCTATTCTACCGACACCGTCTCGATCAAGAAAATTGACGCCCACACGATCGAGGAGACCGACAAGCGTGGCGGCGAGGTGGTCGAAGTCGACAAGATCACGGTTTCAGGAAAGACCATGACCATCGTCGCCAACGTCAAGCGCACAGACAGAACTTCGACCTACGTTGCAACCAAGAAATAGAGCCCGTTCAGCAGACTCCCATCCTTCTTGGCGCCAGGCAGAGGGATGGGGCCTGACGCGAGGGCCGCATGCGGTTCTTGCAAGACCCCTGTCGCTGTCGGGAAAGTCTTCACCTTCGGCAGGTTAGGTCTTTCCAGCCACAGCGATCGCACGCGCCTTTCGGTGATTTGGATCACAGTATACTGAGAGCTAAGGCCTTAAGGTTGTGTTCGGTATGCATCTGGTCTGGCTCCGAGTCGCGGCGATTCTCTATGCAGGAGCCAGTGTCGCCATTTTCCCGTCGGTTCTCTATTCGCAGGAGCGCTGGCGTAAGTGGTGCGTCCACCTCGGCGGCATGGCGTTCTTTTTCCACTTCGTCTCGGCAGTCGAAATGCTTGCTGAGGCCCATCGTCTCGTCCCCGTCGGCGCGCGCGAAGTCGAGTCGCTCCTCGGATTCCTGATTGCCGGCCTGTTCTTCCTCGTCTGGTGGCTGTGGGGCGCCATCTCGCTCGGCATCTTTGCTCTTCCGGTTACTTTTTTCCTGGTCTTCGTGCCCTCGCTCGGTCTCACGCACTACGTCTTCCCGTCGCAGGGCGTCCGTAACAGTTGGCTCATTGCGCATATCTCGGCCCTGCTCGCCGCTTATGCCGGGCTCGGGTTCAGCCTTCTGGCATCGGTCCTCTATCTCATTCAGGAACGCCGCCTCAAATCGAAGCTGAAGGTCGGGGAAGATGCCTCGGCGCCGCTGGACTGGCTGCCGCCTCTCGATACGCTCGAGCGCATCGCTCATGCCATGCTCCTCTTCGGCTTTCCCTGTATGACGGTGGGCCTGATCCTGGGCGCGGTCCTTGTGCAGGAAACCTCGCTGGGCGCGGCCTACTTCCTCGATCCCAAAGTCGTCGCCTCCTATGCCATGTGGGGCGTCTACGTTCTGCTCTTGTTCCTCCGCCAATCCGCCGGGCTGCGTGGCCGAAGGGCTGCCTATCTCTCCGGAGCTGTACTCGTCTTCATGCTTGCCGTCTGGGCTGCCAATCTTGTCAGTCACGTCCACAGGTTCGGTGCCCCATGACGCTTGCTCTCATCGGGGTGAATCACAAGACTGCGCCCATCGAGCTGCGTGAACGCATTGCCATCTCGCGTGACGATCTGACGGACACGACGCGCGCCCTGGCCGCAGAGCCCGGTGTTGCCGAGTGCATGATCCTGTCCACTTGCAATCGCGTCGAGATGTTGGCCGTTCTCGAGTCGCCCGAAACCGACGTTACCGGATTCCTCCATCGCCAGTTCGCCCTCGATCCCGCCTTGCTCGCGCCGCACATCTACCAGCACCACGATCAGGACGCTGTCCGCCATCTCTTCCGCGTCGCCGCCAGCCTCGACTCGATGGTCGTCGGCGAACCGCAGATTCTAGGGCAGGTGAAAGAGGCCTACGGCGTGGCGCGCACGGCAGGGACCGTCGGTGGCCAGCTCGAACATCTTCTGCAGTCTGCGTTTGCCGCAGCCAAGCGCGTTCGCACCGAAACCGAAATCGGCGCCAATTCCGTTTCCATCGCCTCCGTCGCCGTCGATCTCGCCCGTAAGATCTTCGGCTCGCTCCAGGGCCGCACCGTCTTCCTTGTCGGTGCCGGCAAAATGTCCGAGCTCGCCGCGCGCCATCTCGTGCAGCAGGGCGCGGGAGCCATCCTCGTCACCAATCGCACCCAGGAGCGTGCCCGCCAGCTTGCCGAACCCTTCAAAGGCCGCGTCATCCCCTTCGAAAAGATCTACGACGCCGCCAGCGACGCCGACATTGTCATCAGCTCCACCGGCGCCCCGCATCCCATCTTCCGCCGCGAACACTGCCAGACCTTCATGCATCGGCGCCGCAACCGGCCCATGTTCTTTATCGATATCGCCGTGCCCCGCGACGTCGATCCGGCTGTCAATCAAATCGAAGGCATCTTCGTCTACGACATCGACGACCTGCAGCAGGTTGCCGCCTCGCACATCGCTGAGCGTGGCCGCCAGGCGGGCGATGCCGAAGCCCTCATCGCTGCCGAAGTCGAGCTCTTCCATCAACGCCGCCGCACGGTCAACGTTGCGCCAGCCATTGTGAGCCTGCAGCAACAGGGCGAAGAGATTCGGCAGGCCGAGATCCGCCGCATGCATGCCCGTCTCGGCACTTTGACCGCAGAACAACTTGCTGCGGTCGAAGCTCTCACCCGTGGACTCGTCAACAAGTTCCTCCATCCGCCCATGCAGGCGCTGAAACAGGCCGCCCGCGATAACGACTCTTTGCGCGTCGAAGCCCTCTGCGAGACCTGGTCACTGCCTTCACTCGCCGATCGGCCCGCTGAAGTCACCGAAATCTCAACGACCCGGGGCGAAGAAGCCAAGAGTGCGGGCCAGGAAGAGAAGAAGGCTACTGCGGCAGGTCGCAAATGAACCTCCGCATCGGCAGCCGTGGTTCCCAATTGGCTCTGTGGCAGGCAAACCATATTGCCGCACTCCTGTGCTCGCAGGGCCACCAAGTCGATATTCAGATCATCAAGACCACAGGGGATCGCCTGCAGGAGATAACATTTGCCCAAGTTGGCTCCAAGGGCATGTTCACCAAGGAAATCGAAGAAGCGCTCGCCGCCGGGGCGATCGATCTGGCCGTGCACTCGCTGAAAGACCTGCCCACTGAATTGCCGGAAGGCTTCACGCTCGCGGCAACTCCCCAACGGGTTGACCCGCGCGACGTCTTCGTTTCAAAGAACCATCCGAATCTCACCTCGCTGCCTCAAGGTGCCAAGGTCGGGACCAGCAGCCAGCGCCGCCGTGCACAGCTGAAGGCCTTGCGTCCCGACCTCGTCAGCGTCGAATTCCGTGGCAACGTCGATACGCGCCTGCGCAAGCTCGCCGAAGGACAGGTTGAAGCTATCCTCCTGGCAGCCGCCGGCCTCGACCGTCTCGACAAGACCGAATGGATTCGCGAGCGACTCGATCCTGCGCAATTCTGCCCGGCTGCAGGCCAGGGCTCTCTGGGAATCGAGACGCGCAAGGACGACGCGGCCACAATCGGCGCTCTCGGCTTTCTCAACGATCCCGACACGCGCTTCGCGGTCACCGCCGAGCGGGCTGCCCTGGCCGCACTGGGCGGAGGCTGCCAGGTCCCGATCGGCGTCCACTGCCGACCCTCCACCGCATCCGAAATCGAGATCTTTGCCGTTGTTGCCGCGCCAGATTCAGGCGAGGCCGTGCGCATCCACGAACGCGCCCCGCGGAAGGGCAATGATCCGGCCGCTCTTGGCCAGCTCACTGCACAGAAGCTGATCGAGGCTGGCGCCGGGCCGCTGCTTGAGGCGGTTGCCCCAATCCAATCCTGATCTATTTGTCTGCTTTTCCGTCTCTCGCTTTTTGCAACAATGATCGCCAGGACGATCCATGACGACTCGACCCCTCACCAACCGCCGAATCCTTGTCACACGCGGCGCCTCCCAGGCACCCAAGCTGAGCGATGGCCTGAGGGAACTTGGCGCGATCCCCATCGAGGTCCCCGTCCTCGAGATGGTCCCGCCCGAATCGTATGCGCCCCTGGACAATGCGCTGAAACGTCTAGAGCAATTTGACTGGCTGATCCTGACAAGCACAAATACTCTGCAAGAAGTGAGCCTTCGCTGCCAGAGGTTTGGCGTAAATGCGGCGAGCGTAGAGCACCTGAACGTGGCAGCCGTCGGTCGGGCAACTGCGGAAGCGGCGCGGCATTTCGGCTTCCGCGTGAACGTCGTGCCTGACGCTCAGGTAGCCGAGAGCCTCGTGATTGCGCTCAAGGATCAAATCGCCGGCAAGCGCGTCCTCCTCGCCCGCGCGGCCATCGCGCGCGACGTGATTCCCGACGCCCTCCGTGCCGCCGGAGCCATCGTCGAGGTCGTCGACGCCTATCGCAACATTGTTCCGGCCGCCGCTCCACCGCAGCTCCGCCACGCCTTCGCCCGTGGCCTCGACGCCGCCACCTTCACCAGCTCATCGAGCGTGACGCATCTGGCAGAAGCTGCACAGGCCGCTGCGCTACCGTTCCCGTTCCCCTATGTCGCAGCCATCTCGATCGGACCCATCACATCGCAAACGCTGCGCGCACTCAACTGGCCGCCCGCCGCCGAAGCAAGCCCGCACGACATCGAGGGCCTTATCGCGGCCATCGTGCGTCACTTCGCGCCGGCGTCATAGGACCTATTGAGGCCGCCGCACCCGCCGCGACTGGATTCTTTGCACGCCACCCAATTCTGTGAGACATGCGATTAGGCCAACCTTCACGCGCCGATAGCGGTCGATCCCGACGACTCTTGTGAGCCTGCGATCGAAATCGGCGCGCGCCCTGCGGCTGAAATGGATCGACTTCCACCCGCGTTCCGAAATCCGAATCACCTTCGCCCGCCGGTCTTCCTCCGTCCTTGCTTCCAGTATGCCGAGCCGGATCATCTCGGCGACTGTCTTGGACGCTGCCTGCTGCGTCACTCCCATCCGCCGCGCCAAATCGGAAATGGACCGTTCGCACTCGATCAGGTGCTGAACAACATATCCATGGCTTTCGCGGACGTTTGTGAACCCGGCGCGCACCAGCCGCTGAACGACGAGTTCGTTGACGCGCTGGCCTAGAAAAAGGGCGAGATAGCCGAGATCGAGCCGTTTCAGGTCAACGTGCTTGGATTCCACAACCATAGTTGTGTATTCTAACGCAGTCCGGTCAAGCAAGAACGTCAATCCGGGAGGGAAGAGCGACATGCTCATGGAACGCTTGTTTTCTGCGGGAATCATGCAAATGGGGCCGTCGCGCGTCGATCCGGCTCGCCAGGTTGGCGTTTTCAATCCTGAGCGTGTCGCAGGCCTCTCCGCTCTTCGTACGTCAGAGCTCAAGAAGTTCGCGTGGATTCAAGATGAGTGGGAGCACGAAAACAGGGTCCCTGCGACCGCAGTGTCGCCGGCCTACTCCGGCATTGGAACCAGCCGCTTCGGCTTGGGCGAAGGTGGCGCCTGGATCTGTGCGTTGGCTCCGGACGGCCGCGAGATACCCCAGATCACGTTCGACCCATTCAGCCGCCAATGGATCTACCTTCTAATGCGCGGCTCCTACGGCCTGCTTCGCTCAACCGAGGGCTGGGTCGGCAACACAATTGCCTTCACCGGCACGATGACCATGATCGGAATCAACGTCGAGTGGCGCATGCGCTGGACACGGCACAGCGACGACACCTTCTCCTTCATCAACGAGGAGCAGAACCCAGATTGCTCCTGGGCCTACATCGACGAATGGCGATTCAAACGCAAGGCCTGATTGGCTTCACGGGTCGGATGTTGCTATCGATCTGTTGTTCCCTTGTTCCCTGTCTCACGACGACCACGTCTTGTCTTCGGAGTGGCACAGCGGTTCGAGATTGCACTTCTCGCACTTGGGCTTGCGCGCATCGCACACCTGCCGTCCTAGGTGAATGACTTGGTGCGAGAACTGGATCCAGTGATCCTTGGGCAGGATCTGCATCAGCTCCTGCTCTACCTTCTGCGGTGTATCGCCCTTGGCCAGGTCGAGTCGGTGCGCGATGCGCAACACGTGCGTGTCCACCACGACGCCTTCGGCCTTACCGAAAGAGACGCCCAGCACCACGTTGGCCGTCTTGCGCGCTGCCCCCGGTACCGTGATCAGCTCGTCCAGCGTCTGGGGAACCTTTCCGCCAAAGTCCTTCACGATCTTTTCGGATGCGCCCTTGATCGACTTCGCCTTGTTGCGAAAGAACCCCGTGGTCTTGATCAGCTCCTCAAGTTCCGGCAGCTTGGCCTTCATCATGGCCTCCGGAGTAGGGAAGCGCTTGAACAGCTCCGGCGTCACCATGTTCACGCGTACATCCGTACACTGCGCTGACAGAATCGTCGCAACCAGCAACTCCCACGGCGAACGGTGATGCAGCGCGCATTCCGCATTCGGATAGGCTTCATCGAGCCCCTTGAGAATCGCGGTAATACGTTCCGGGGCAAGATATCCACTGGCGGCCTTTGCGTTCGCAGGCCTCTTCGCCGACCCCGGAGAGGGACCTTTTGCGCTCTTGGCCGCATTCCCATTGGTCACCGGTTTCTTGGTCGCAACCTTGCTCAGTGCCATCCGAATTGCTCCAACTACAGCTTGCCGTCCAGCCAGCCGCCCAGCTTTGCGACCGGCAGCCTCACTCCCAAAAAAAACTGCCCGAACAGCGCATACACCGCGCTCACTTCGTCAAATCTCATTTCATAAATCAGTTTTTTGAAGACCACTGGATCGTCGGCGAACAGGTCCACACCCCACTCCCAGTCGTCCATTCCTATCGATCCGGTGATGATCTGCTTTACCTGCATCCCGTAGCGCCGCCCAATGAGTCCGTGCTCGTGCATCATGCGTTGCCGGTCGGCAAACGGAACCGTGTACCAGTTCACCTGCTGGCCACGCTTGCGATCCATGGGATAGAAGCACAGGTATTTCGCCTCCGGCACCGACGGCCACAGCCGCGGCCTCATCGCTTCGACGCTGCGCTTCATCGCTTCGGCAATCTCCCCATCCCACTCCGGCGAGTGCTCGGCAAAGCCCTTTGCCGCGGCTGCTTCATAGGTCTTTCGCGTGGACTCGTACAGTCCCAGCTCGACGACCGAGACGTAGGAGTGCTTCAGTTCCAGGAAATCGTAGAAGGAGGTCTGGGCCAGATCCAGTTCCACCTGGTTCAACGCGTCAAACGAGTCGCGAAAGTGAACCAGAATCAGATCGCCCTTGTGGCCCAGCTGCGAAAACAGAGCCGTATGCACTTTGCCGTTCGGTTCCTGTTCGAGCCTCCTCAAGGCCGTCACGAACTCTTCGACCATCTCTTTGCGCCCGCCGTCCGCGAAGCTCCTCCATTTGGCCCAGTCAAAGCGAAAGAACTGATGCAGGACGCTCGCGCCTTCCAGCGTCAACGGAACAGGGGAGAACTCAGCCAACGTCACACCTCGTGCCTAACCATGAATCAACACAATCGTAGCAGGGGAGCAACGGCATCGTGGATCGCTCTCCTCTCTCTAAAATGGCCCTATATACTTGAAGTTGCCCCATGACCGAACGCATTCTCGCAGCCCTTGTTGAGTTCATCACGCACGTCATCGACATGGGTGGCTATGCAGGCATCGTCCTACTGATGGGAATTGAGTCGGCCTGTATCCCTCTGCCTTCCGAAATCATCATGCCGTTCGCAGGCTACTTGGTGTACCTCGATCGCTTCAATCTTGTTTGGGCCGCAACGGCAGGAGCGATCGGTTGCAATCTCGGCTCTGTCGTCGCCTATTGGATCGGGGCCAAGGGTGGCCGCCCTCTCGTCGAGCGCTACGGCCGCTGGGTTCTGATGAGCCACCACGACCTGCACCGCATGACTTACTTCTTCAATAAGTACGGTGGCATTACCGTCCTGATCGGGCGTCTTCTCCCTGTCGTCCGAACCTTCATCGCGTTTCCGGCAGGCATCGCCAAGATGCCGCAGCTTCGTTTTCACCTCTATACCTTCGTCGGTTCGTGGCCGTGGTGCTTTGCCCTCGCCTATGCCGGTATGAAGCTTGGAGAGAAATGGCACACCGATCCGCGCTTTGAACAGGCCTTTCATCGCTTTCATCTCGCCGTCGAAATCGCGCTCGTGGCCGCCATCATCTGGTTTGTGTGGTCGCATCTCAACCGAAGGCGCAAGGGCCTGCAGGAAGGTTGATCCTTCGTCGCGGGCGTACACTGATTCGTCCCCGAAATTCATTCTGCGGATCGCACGCTGATCCGCGGCAACCAAACGGAAGGAATAAGGCAGACAGATGTCAAACGAGCAGCAAGGCGGAGCGGCGAAGCAGATAGCCCCCGCAACAGGCAAACTTGGCGTAATGGTTGTTGGACTTGGCGCCGTCGCCACCACCATGATCGCCGGTGTAGATGCAGTCCGCCGCGGCTTGGCGAAACCGATCGGATCGCTGACGCAGATGGGCACCATTCGCCTCGGCAAACGCACCGACAACAATTCGCCTCTCATCAAGGAGTTCGTCCCCCTCGCCGACCTGAACGATATCGTCTTCACCGGCTGGGACATCTTCGAAGACAACGTCTACGAAGCGGCCGCGCACGCCAAGGTCCTCGATAAAGAGATCCTCGAGCAGCTCAGGCCGTACCTCGAGACCATCAAGCCGCTGCCTGCAGTCTTCGATCAGTACTACGTCAAGCGCCTGCACGGCACCCACGTCAAGAAGGGGAAGAACAAGAAGGATCTTGCGGACCAGGTGCGTGCCGACATTCAGGCCTTCAAGAAGACCGTCGACCGGGTTGTCATGATCTGGTGCGGCTCCACTGAGATCTTCCTCGAGCCAACCGCCGTCCATGCTTCGATCGAAGCTTTTGAGAAGGGCCTCGAGTCCAGCGACGCGGGCATCGCTCCCTCGCAGATCTACGCCTACGCTGCTTTGAGCGAGGGCGTTCCCTTCGCCAATGGCGCACCGAATCTGACCGTCGACGTGCCCGCCATGATCGAGCTCTCCAAGAAGAACTCCGCCCCCATCTGCGGCAAAGACTTCAAGACCGGCCAGACCTTCATGAAGACCGTGCTCGCGCCGGCCTTCAAAGCACGCATGCTCGGTGTCAGCGGATGGTACTCCACCAACATCCTGGGCAATCGCGACGGCGAGGTTCTCGACGATCCCGAGTCGTTCAAGACAAAGGAAGAGTCCAAGCTCGGCTCCCTCGAGTACATCTTTCAGCCGGAGATCTATCCCGACCTCTACAAGGACATCTTCCACAAGGTCCGCATCAACTATTACCCGCCCCGCGGCGACAACAAAGAGGGCTGGGACAACATCGACATCTTCGGATGGCTCGGCTACCCGATGCAGATCAAGGTCGACTTCCTCTGCCGGGACTCGATTCTGGCCGCGCCGATCGCTCTCGACCTCGTGCTCTTCCTCGACCTGGCCAAGCGCACCCCTGAACTGCGCTCCATCGGTATCCAGGAGTGGCTCAGCTTCTATCTCAAGTCTCCGCAGACGCGCGAGGGCCTCTATCCCGAGCACGATCTGTTCATCCAGTCGATGAAGCTCAAGAACACCCTTCGCCACATCGCTGGCGCAGACCTGATCACCCACCTCGGCCTCGAATACTACGACTAAGCACCCCACCGACAAAGACCTGTCCGCGGAGATCTAACTCGCCTGGCCGTCCAGGGAGAACGCGCCCAGCAGCGCAAAACAAAGCCCCATCCAGTTGGATGGGGCTTTCTCATGGCTCGAAGCAGAGAGGTGCAGACGCTATTTGCCCTTCGGCTGGGTCGCGATGATGAGGCTCGCGATCTTGGCATAAGTCGCTGCCGGCACAATATTCTTGGTCTTCAGTTGTGTCTTATTCGCATACGGCCGGCCCGCAATGATCTTCTTGGAGTAGACATCCCCCACGCCGGGTAGCGCCTTCAGCTGGTCCGCAGAGGCCGAGTTGATGTCGACCAGATTGGTCGCAGCAGGTGCGCTCGCGGTTGTCTTTGCTGCCTTTGCCGTTGAGCTCTGCGCGGTGGCTGCGGGAAGGACGCCAAGCAGCGTGCAGGCCACGAGGCCGAGAATCGTCGATCCGATACGTGCAATTTTCATCGTTCGTTCCTTTTCGTTCATGCAAGTGTGATGGGTTGTGGTTAAAGTCAACGGCAGGCCTTCCCGCCGCAGTTCGATCTTCTGCCTACAGCTTGACTCCGAGCAGACCCTCGGCCTCGCCCAGCAATCCGCCGAGACCGCCCGCCTGCGCCGAACCATCGGCCTGGCCGCCGCCCTGCTGTCCGAGAAGCTGATCGAAGATGCCCTGGAACTGTGCAGGCACCTTGTTGCGGATCAAGCCGAGAATTGCCGTCTCGGCCTCCTGAGCCTGGTCTGCGCTCAATCCGAATCTTTGCTGAAGCAACTGGGAAATCTCATTCATGATGGCTCCTCCGCCTTTCTGTGCTCCGATCCACGCATCCGCCGCTGTGGGGGCCATGCAACAGACCGAGTCTCTATGCGGACTCTGTAGGCCGGGGGAATTCTGCAACGGTCCGGCCGTCGAAGTCGCCGGATAAGAATAAGGCTCCGCCAGCGCCTTCTGGCAAGAAAATTGGCGGCCTCGAATGAATTTTGTGTGATCCGACCCGGATCGCGCCAGCGGATCGAATTGGACGGACCGGTCGCCCACAGCACATCTAAGTCGATCCTGTGGCCGTTTTCCGTCATCGGCCGCGCCTCCCGGTTCGTCCTCGTTCATGCTGTACCATGCGGGTGTACGATGCCCGATCAACCCTCAACCCCCTCCGCGCCGCCCCTCTGCGGCTCCGTGCTCGTGCTCATCCAGTTCGACGTCTGTGAGGAACTGCGTCTCGATCGCCTGCAGCAGGCCATCAACGCGCGAACCATGCAGCAGCCGAGCATGAAGCACGCTGCGCCCTCCTATGTGCGCTATCATCGTCCGCCGGTGATGGGCCCGCTCGAACCGCTGGTGCTCGAATCCGGCGAACGCCTCGAAGGCGAAGTCAAGTACTACGACTACGGCGTAGCCAGCGTCCTCTATCAGCTCCCTTTTGCTGGGGACTGGCAAAGCCTTGTCAACCTCGCCAGCCGCTGGGTGTGGGACGTCGACTTCGCCTCCCGCGTGGAGCCGCTGATCCGCCAGAAACTCGAACACGTCTCCACCGCCATGATCAAGCCCTACCAGAAGTGGCTCAGCGAAGACTACTTCATCTTCCATGTACGCGAAGCCGCCGGCGCGCCCAGCGCTGCCGAGCTCACACGAGCCCGCGGACCCGAGATCGCGCAGGTCGTGCGCGGAGACAAGCTTCTTCTGTCCGATGGCGAGACCCGCGAAGTGCTGCAGTCGCAAGTCTCTTACTACGCCGGCGACGTCGCAGTCATCGGCTGGAACGCTGCGTTCCTTTACGACAGCACGTCCGGCGCCGATACCTCGATTCAACTTCTCGAATACGCCAACTCGCAGCTTCTCGAGTTCCGCCACTACGATGAGCTGCTCACGGAAATCCTCGACAGCGTCTACGATTTGCTGGGCAAGAAGACCGGCTTCTTTGCCCGCTGGGGATTAGTCAACTCCGCCCGCAGCCTGCACACCGTGCTCCTGGACGTAGCCGAGCTCACGGAGCGCGCTGACAACGCCATCAAATTTCTCAGTGATATGTTCGCCGCGCGTCTCTACCGGCTTGCCGCGGCGAAGGTCGGCGTTCACGATTACAAGGATCTCGTGGCACAAAAGCTCAAGACCGCCGAAGACCTTTACCACGACATGGTCGAGCAGTTCAACCAGAGTCGTGCCTTCTTCCTTGAAATGACGGTCGTCCTGATCCTGCTAATCGAGCTGGTCTTTTTGTTTAAGGGCAATCCGTTCTGAAGAAACTTAGCGCTCGTCGCACCCCAACGCAAACCGCAATGCCCCGCAGATCTCGCTCATGCGCTACGCACTCAACCTTGCCACACGCTTACCCAGCCGGTCCTGCGCGACTTGGGCGGGCCTTTAGCTGGCCTCACAATATGTTCCAAAATGTGCGACTCAATGCGCGCGAGGCGTTCGTGCGACTTACTGTTCCTGCTCGCCCGTCGCCGCCTTTTCCGGCTGGACCGGCGGCACATCGGCGATGGCTTGCCCCGTCTGGCTCGCATCAAAGCGCGCCTTCGATCGCCACACACTCTGATCCCAGTCGTCGCCAATCCAGGCAAAGGCTTGCTGCGCGGTCGGCACATCTCCAGCCCTCAGGGCGAGAAACGCATAGGCGTTCCGCTCGAAGTTATTTGTCCCATACAGGTGCTTCAGGGACGCGTAGCCCTTGCGCACCCGCTCCCACGACAACCCTGGGGCCTGCATCTTACGGCAACAATTAATGCCGGCCGCAATCAGAAAGTAAGTCGCGTCGCCCTCATCTCCGCCGATTCGGTCTGCTACTTTTTCCGCAAACTCCTCGCTTTCGCCTGGCTTGCCGTACCACTTGGGAAGCAGATAGTTCGTCTCAGACCGCGCGAAATAGAAGTATCCCGGCTCAGCATTCAATGCCGCGTCCACCAAAGCTTCCACCTGCGGCCTCGGCCATCCTTGGGCAAGCGCCACCGTTTGCATCGCCCGATACCACTCCGGATCGCTGCTGCCTGCCTTTGCCGATGCCTCCAGCGCGGTGCGCGCCTCCTGGACCCGCTGGCCAAACAGCTTCCACCCTTCTGGTGTCACTGTGTCTGAGAATCCATGGCCGCGCGCCTTCCACGCAAAGTCCAGGTACGCGTCGGCCATCGCAATGCGCGGTGCCGCAGAGCCAGGCTCCTGCTTCGCCCAGTCTTGTAGCCTGGCAACTTGCGCTTCCCATGCTGCATCGGTCGCGGTCTCAGGGCCGGCTGGGCCGATGGTGTTGTAGAAAACCCGCAATTGCCAGGCACCGCCTTTTAGGCGCAGGCGTTGGCTGCGTAGTTGATTGGCAACCGTCTCCAGTTCTGTCCAGGAGCTGTCATTGAAGAGTTTGCGCCACTGTACTCGCAGTGCGCGAACACTCGTCTCCTCCGGTTCGCCGGCGGCGTCTCCCGCCAGTGCAAGCGTTACAGGGGCATTCTGTGCACGGAGCGTGCTTGTTCCCAGGAAGGGCAGAAGGAGTAACAAGGCATTGAACGTGTGGGCCAGGCGGAACGTCGGCATCGATCGACCTCAACTCTGAAGTGTCCGCAAAATTGTGCGCTCTGAGTATAGACCGGCTTCGATGAAGAAAAGATGACCTACGCAGCCAGCGCCTGCGCCAGCCTGCGCACCGTCAGCACCGTGATGTCGTCTTCCTGGCCGAACTCCTTCGCCGCATCGGCAATATAAAACGCCGACTGATTGCTCAGATTGTGCACGCGGTCGAATCCAAACAGTTCCCCGGTCGTCTTGCGCGCTTCCACTACGCCGTCGGAAAGCAGCAAAAGCCTGTCGCCGGGATGGAGATACAGCCGCACCTCGTCGTACTTGACCTCCGGCACCGCACCCAGCGGCAAGCCTCCGGGCAGAGCGATCTCCTGGCTGTTCAGGTAAGGGAAGAGGTGCCCCGCGCTCGAGATCACAAGCTCGCCCTCCGGCCCGAACCACAGTGCCTGGCAGGTCGTCAGACTCTCGCTCCCGGCGATCACCCGATTCATCGATTCGAGAATCTTTGCCGGGCTCGTCTCCGGAATCCGTCGCAGCGCACCCATCAGCATCGATACGTTCATCGCTGCTTTCAGGCCGTGGCCTGCCACGTCGCCAATCACTACCAGCAGACTTCCATCGCTTCCTGGCTGTACGTGAAAGAAGTCTCCCCCTACCTCCGTCGCCGGCTGATAGACCGAATCCACCTCGAAGCCCGGCGTCTCCAGCTTCTCCAGCGGAATCATCAGCTCCTGCACACTGCGCGCCGCGGCCAGTTCGCTCTGTGCGCGTTCGCGGTCATGTTGAATGCGCAGGAAACGCACGAAAATGATGAGTACGATGGCCAGCAGTCCCGTAAAGTCGGCAATCGACGCAAAGTGGATCGGCACAGGCCCTGCCTGAATGGTCAGCGGAGACCGGTACGGGGATCCCGACGCGTCGCTTACAAGACTCGTCATGATCGGCTCTGCGATCCCGATGATCGTGAGCACCAGCGGAATGAGCAAAAGGCCGGCCTCGAAGTTCCTGCGAATCGTCGCGGCAATCAGCGTGACGAAGATAAACAACGACCAGCCAATCATCCAAAGAACGCTGCCGAGATATACGACCACCAGGGTCAGAACGGCCGCCACCCCATGCGCCCCGACGAGCAGCATCGCTGGGCCGACTCCGATCAGGATCGGCGACGTCCAGCGCAGCAACCGGATCGGCCATCGCTTTTTCAGCGACAGAAAGGCGACCAGAAACTCAAAGTAGAGATAGGCCGACAGAACGACCAGCTGCAAGATGATTGCGGCATATACAAGCTGGTCGATCCGCGCCAGGCTGCCGGCAAGATCGATAAAACCGATAGGTGCCTGCAGAATCTCGTGCAGCGCCAGCCACAGATACTCGACATGCCCTTTCTGCGTGAAGTACAAGGCCAGCAGGAAAAACGCCAGAAAAGTCAGCAGGATCGAGTTCACCAGCCGCGGCAGCCGCTCAAACAGGCTGTGCATGAACCATAGGTCCCACGACCGCCGCAGATCGTCCGGATTCCCGATGCTGAAGATCCGCTTGGAGAAGAACGACGTGTAGGCGTAGTAGCCCACGGGAATATACAGTGTGCGGACCGCAAGGGTGAGGTTGGTCTCGCTGGGGGCTAGATTGATGTGATACAGGCGTGAGATTTCCTCGTATTTGTACGTGGCGTCCCCGTGCGGCCCCTCGGGCTGGATTTGCGTGCCGTTGGCGAAGACATCGAGTCCGGGGCCCGTGGCGCCGAGCGTCATGCTCGTGTTCTGTGTAACTGGCAGTTCAATGAGCAGCGCGACTGGACCGTGGCCGGGTGTTAGTTTCAGGTGGACGCGGAACCAGACCCAGGGCCGCTGGTGGCCGCCGCCATGCTGCGATGCCTCTTCCCAGCCCTTCTCGGTCGCGTCCTCCGGGTGGTCCTGATCCGGGACGTCGCTGATCGCCTCCTTGGCGTTGCGCACCTGCCACGTCGTGTCGTCGAACTCAGGTTTGGCTGCGTCGGGGTTTGACGTCACCCCAACCCGCCAATTCTTGTCCAGCACCACAGACGATCCCAGATTCGTCGCATCCAGCGTCGCGTCGGGGACATGCGGAGTATTCGCTGGCCCAGGCCGAGCGTGCTCACGTGGGGCCAGGATCGCGCTGAGCGGACCCTTCATCGGCGTTTTCGGCTGAGGTGCCTGCGCGGCAACCTGCATCAAACTCGACACTCCCAGCACCGCCGCGATCACGAAGACTGGACGCACTGACCCTCCGCCGGTTTCTACGTGATCACCACTCTAATTCACCGGTTCAGCCCCTCCAAGTGCATGGAAAATGAGCAACCCATTCCAGCAAGAATCCGGCGTGTGCCGCAGGTTACATTCTCCTGACAACTTCAGTCGATTTTCACTTCCGCTTCGCTGCCATATGGGCGGATACTAACGTCTAACAAGTCGAGCGAAGCGAACGTTTGTACTCCTACGCTCGTCCGGGCCGGAGGATTCACCCATGAGAACAGCGCTGAACGGGTTCAAAGCAGGCCTGCTGGCATCGCTGGCACTGGCAATGGCGACTGTATTGTGCGCCCAGAACACGCCATCCACCCCCTCAGCGCAGCCGAGCGGCAGTGATACTTCGGCGACCGCGAATTCCTCGCCACAGCAGGGAAATACCCCCTCCAGCACCCCGGCCGCCAATCCTCCGGCGGCGCAGCAGCCTGCCCCAGGAACGACCCCGGTGGCGGGCGACGTTCCTCCCTCCCCGCCGGCCGCAACCCAGGCAGACAGCAAGAACGACAAAAAGAAGAAGGATAAGGACGCCAAGGACGATCCGGAGCCTGGAACCACACCGGTGAGTGGCGACATCGCGGCCAAGGATGTTGATCCGGAAAAAATCGTTCCTGTCGGTGGCGAAATGATCAAGGTCAAGCCCGGCAGTGTCGAAGACGTCAACGCCGTCGGCAATCGCGAGATCGGTGGCCGCGGTCTGGGCAACTGGTACTCCACCGACAGCGAAATTAAGATGGGCAAGTCTTACGCCGACCAGATCGAGAAGAGCACGCGCATGATCACCGATCCGGTCGTGGTCGAGTACGTCAACCGCATCGGCCAGAACATCGTCAAGAACTCCGACTGCAAGGTGCCCTTCACCATCAAGGTCATCGACTCGGACGAGATCAACGCCATGGCTTTGCCCGGCGGCTTCTTCTACGTCAACTCAGGCCTGATCCTCAATGCCGACGAAGAGGCAGAGCTGGCCGGTGTGATGGCCCACGAAACGGCGCACGTGTGCGCTCACCACGCGGCGCGCGAGATGACCCGCATGAACTACGCGCAGCTGGGCACCATCCCGCTCATCATGCTCACCGGCTATACCTGGACCGGATACGGCATCTACGAGGCAGTGCAGCTCGCCGTGCCCATGACCTTCCTCATGTTCTCGCGTGAGTTCGAGGCGCAGGCCGACTACCTCGGCGTCCAGTACATGTACCGTGCCGGCTACGACCCGCAGGCATTCATCACCTTCTTTGAGAAAGTCCAGGCGCTCGAAAAGCGCAAACCCGGCCTCGTTTCCAAGGCCTTCTCGGACCATCCGCAGACGCCGGACCGCATCCTGCACTCGCAGGAAGAGATCGCCCGCATCCTGCCCGCCAAGGATGAATACACGGTCACTACGTCGGAGTTCGACGAGGTAAAGGCCCGTCTGGCTCGGATCGAGAATAAGCGCCGCCTGCTCGACAACAAGGATGGCAAGAAGCCCTCGCTACGTCGCGCCAGCAATGCGCCCGACGACAACGGCAATACCCAGGCCAGCGACGGAAGCTCGAACGGAGATGACCGTCCGACCCTCCATCGCCGCGACGATCAGAACCTTAACTAAGCTCGGATTCTGTGGATAGCCCTCGTTCAGCCTGAGCGGGGGCCTTTCTTTGCGATTTCCACAGCCTGGACTGCCTCTCTCCAACCGCCTGCACCATCCGCTTCAACTACCCAAGCCCTTGGGCCAGCCCGATTTAGCCACCCCAACCGGCAGGGCTCGGCTCTACATCGGGCCATCTTCTATGAACATCGTGTGACCGAAAAGCCCGTAAATTTCCGTTAACTTCCGGAAAAACCTTGAAGCCGCAGGTGAAACCGCGCTATATACAGGAGTACCGGCCTCTGCCCAAGCCGGAATTCCACTCTGCGCCCTACCTCGCAGGGGAGGGTTTTATGCGCAACGCCGCCGCCCGCTCCAATCTGCTTGTTCCTGAAGTGCGCGAGGTCATGGACATCCGCCAGGCCTCCGACTACCTTGGTATCTCTCCCGACACCCTCTACAAGTACGCCTCCGAAGGCTTCGTGCCGGCATTCAAGCTGGGCAATCGCTGGCGCTTCAAGCGCTCGCGTCTCGACGAGTGGATGGACCGCCAGTCGGACCTCCAGGCAGCGAACCCCGAGATCGATCCTCTCGCCAAGAAGCCAGTCCGATCAGCGATGTAGAAACTGCTGCAGCTTGCCGTCGGAGCCGTCCGCGTCAGCCACGACGCTAAATTTCAACAGGCCGCCGGTCTTCCCTGACTCGAAGACTGGGCGACCGATCTCTGATCCTCCGGCCCCAGCGCTACTCAATCCGTAGCGCCTTCACCGGGTCGATCGAAGCCGCTCTTCGCGCCGGAATCATCCCGGCGATCGCCGCCGCAATCGCCAGTGTTCCGATCGCCCCCAGCATCACCGGCAGATTCACACTCGTGATCTCGTAGAGTTGCGATTTCACGTAGCGCACGCAAAGCACCGCAATCGGCGCTCCGAGCGCCAACCCGATCACCGCCTGAAACATCGCTCCACGCATGACCATGCCGATCACGCGGCTTCGTTCGGCTCCCAATGCCATGCGGATGCCGATCTCCGGTGTGCGGCGCACCACCGTGTACGCCGTTACGCCGTAGAGCCCCAACGCGGCTAGCAGCAGCGCCAGCGCTCCAAAAAGGGAAGTGAGCCGGGCGATCATGCGTTCCTCGGTAAACTGCCCGTCGATCTGCTGCTGAAACGTCTGAAACTTCACGATCGTCAGGTTTGGATTGACCGACGCCAGTGTCTCCCCGGCCAGCTTCTCCATGTCCGGAACCGGGCGTTCCGTCTGAATCACCATCGCTCCGGCATACAGCGACATGTCCTTCTCGACCGGATCGGGCTTGGCGACCGCCCCGCGCTGCGTCAGCGGGACAAAGTACATGGAGTGATCCTTCCAGTAGACACTGGTGTACGTCGTATCCTCCACCACGCCGACAATCTCATAGGCGCCATCGTCGCCCGGCCCCGGGAAGCCGAGGCGATGCCCGATCGGATTGCGCTTGCCGAAGAACTGCTTCACAAATTCCTGGTTGACCACTGCCACCGGCGGAGCGTTCATCGTGTCCTGGGTAGTGAATCCGCGCCCCATCACGACGTGCGTGCCAACCGCATCGAAGTAATCCGGCGTGGCCTTTACCCAGGAAGCGCTCTTCTGCAGATCGGGCTCTCCCTGAATCTTGGTGCTTGAGCTCCAGTTGTTATCCTCCATCGGCGTATAGGTCGCCAGTCCCACCTTCAGCACTCCAGGCAGCGCGTGGAAGCGGTCGACGACTGTGCGATAGAGCGCCTCCACTTGTGTGGTTGCGTAGCCCGCGGCCTGCGGATTGATGTGAATGATATAGCGGTTCGTGGGATCCAGCTTCATGTCCGAGTTTTCGAGCTTGCCCAGACTTTGAGCAAACAATCCCGCCGCCACCAGAAGCACCAGCGACAGCGCCGCCTGCAGCACCACCAGTCCGCGCTGTAGAAGGGAAGCACCCTGCGCCGTCGTGCGTGTATTCGAGCGCAGCGCATCTGCCGGCTGCGCGCTTGCGGCCAGCCATGCCGGAGCGATCCCGAACAGGAAGCCCGTTACCAGCGAGAGCGCAAGGGCGAACCCAATCACGATGGGCGACGGAGCGGCGTTGATCGGAACTCCTTGCTCACCCGGAAATGCGAGCAAGAGCAACATGCGAGCGCCCAGGAACGACACAACGAGTCCCAGCAGACCTCCGAAACCTGCCAGCAGCACGCTCTCCGTGAGCAACTGGCGCAGGATGCGGCTGCGTTGCGCGCCCAGAGCCGTGCGGATCGACATTTCTGCCCGCCGGCTCATACCCCGTACCAGCAGCAAGTTCGCGATATTGGCGCAGGCAACCAGCAGCACCAGCCCGGCGATCCACGTCAGCAATTGGAGATGATCCTTATATTGATCCTGCAGCGCCTGGATGCCCCCGCCGCCCGGAGTGAGCACCACGTGCACGAGCGACAAAGGCTTCTTGTTGCGTGCATCCTGGAACATCTTGAGCGTCGCGAAGTGCTGCCGCAGCATCGTACTGATCTTCTGCTCGAACGCAGGCAGAGAAACCCCGGGCCTGACGCGTCCGATCAAATAAGCCCACGACACCTGCGGGTCGTGCAAATACGGCGCGCCGATCACTGCATCCATCGATTCGAGGGGCATGTAGTACTTCGGAGGCCGGCTCGAGACGCGATCGCCGTAGAACCCCTTTGGTGCAACGCCGATCACCGTGACGCCCTTGGTGTTGATCCAGAATGTGCTCCCGACAACCGAAGGATCACCCGCATAATCCTGCTGCCATGCTTCATAGCTCATTACGGCAGTGATCGGCGCGCCCTTCTGGTCGTCCCCATCGGAGAAGAACCGTCCCACTGCAGGCCTCAGCCCGAAGACACGGAAATAGTTCCCTGAAATAAACGTCCCCATCGCCGACTGCGCCACCGCCGTCGGTCCCTCGCGTCGCACCGTGACAGGCCGGTACGCGTAACCAGACTCCATCGCCGCCAGATCCTCAAACTCCGGCAGGTTCTTCTTGAACAGGGCATAGGCTTCGGTCGAGAACAGGGAATAGTCGCCGCTGTCGTGCACACCGCTGTTGACACAGCAGTCGTCCTTGTCGCCAATCCGGACCAGCGTCTTCGGATCGCTCACTGGCAGATTCCGCAGCATCACAGCATGCACGAGAGTAAAGATCGCGGCATTGGCGCCGATACCCAACGCCAGTGTCAACAGCACAGTGATCGTGAATGCCGGCGTCTTGCGCAACTGGCGCAACGCATACCCCAGATCCTGCAACAGAACCCTCATTCCGTCCTCCTGACACAACTCAAGTTGTCCTCCAGGAAGAGCACGTTCAATGCCAGTCAACTGTTACAATCTGTCACACATAAATAACCACTTAGATCGGCGATCTCGGAAACCTCTCGGCCCGACTCGTCCACATCCGCAAATCGATGTCCGAAAACGAACGGCCCTCCCGCCAGTCCGAATCCCGCTTGTTCCCTCAGTCCCTTGGTCCCTGATTTATCCTGTCCCGAATGGACCATAACCGCCGTATCGGTCTGGTAAGACGTCGCATCACTCGCGCAGGCCTGCACGGCCTCCTTGTCACCCACCTCCCCGACATTCGGTATCTCTGCGGATTCACTGGATCGAGTGCTGCACTCGCAGTTTCGCGCCGCGCCGCGCGTCTCTTTACGGATGGGCGGTACACAGCTCAGGCTGCCGAAGAGGTCGCCGCCGCCAAAGTACACATCGTCTCTGGCCCTCCCGCCAACAATGCCGCTGTCTGGCTTGCTGCACAAAGCGGCGTCGAGTTTGTCGGATTCGATGCCACACATACCACCGTCGCGGATCTCACACGCATTCGAACTGCTCTGCCCTCGCACCTCCGCCGGACGTTCCTCGTACCGCTCGCCGCACCGCTGGTCGAGCCGCTTCGTTGGGTCAAGGACGACGACGAACTCGCGATCATGAGTGAAGCCGCACTGATCGGCTGCAGGCTCTTCGACAATCTGCTGACCTTCCTCCGCCCCGGCCTTGCCGAATTCGAAGTCGCCGCCGAACTCGAATATCAGGCCCGCCAGTTAGGCGCCGAAGGCATGTCTTTCGAGACCATTGTGGCCTCGGGTCCGCGCTCCGCTCTCCCTCATGGCCGCGCCTCCATCGCCCCATTGCCTCGCAGAGGCTTCGTGACTCTGGACTTCGGTATAATCCGGGAGGGTTACTGCTCCGATATGACGCGTACCGTCCACCTGGGGAAACCAGGGGCCAAAGAACGTGCGACCTATCACGCAGTGCTCGAAGCCCAGGAATCGGCCGTCGCGGCAGTCAGCGGCGGAGCACGCTGCGGTGATGTCGATGAGGCGGCTCGTTCCGTCCTCCGCAACGCAGGTCTTGTCGAGGCGTTTTCCCATTCCACCGGGCACGGAGTCGGTTTGGAGATTCATGAATCGCCGCGCATCGGGGCAGGGCAGACAGCGCGCCTCGTCCCCGGCATGGTCATCACCATCGAACCGGGCGTCTACCTGCCGGGCGAGTTCGGCATTCGCATCGAGGACATGGTGGCAGTCACGCGTTCCGGAGGAGAAGTGCTCACCCCAGCGCCGAAGGCCCTCATCGAGCTTTGAACAGACTTTGAACGACGATCTTGCCAGTGCAGCAAGAGACAAGGAACGAATGAAACCAGAAGATATCCAGGATCTGAAAGAGCTAATCGAGTTCCTGAAGCAGCATGGAGTTGCCGAGTTCGATGTGGATCGCGGCGACCTCAAACTCCGCCTCAAGTTCAATCAGCCCGCGCCGCAGCTCTCGGAACTCGCCCGTGCATGGGCTACTGCTCCTGCCGGTCCGGTGCCACAGACCCAGCCTGTCGCGCCCACCTCTCAAGTTCCCGCACCCACGGTGCCTGGATCCGCTCCCACGCCCGCCGAAGATCTGCACCTCGTCAAATCGCCCATCGTCGGCACCTACTATGGTTCGCCCTCGCCCGGTGCTCCCTCGTTCGTCTCTTCGGGCGACCACGTCGAAAAAGGCCAGGTCATCTGCATTGTCGAGGCCATGAAGCTCATGAACGAGATTGAAGCCGATGCCGCCGGCGAGATCGTCAAGTGCCTCGTCACCAACGGCCAGCCGATCGAATTCGGCCAACCGTTGTTTTCCATCCGGGTGAACTAACTTCCCTATGTTTCGTAAAGTCATGATCGCCAACCGCGGCGAAATTGCGCTGCGCGTCATCAATGCCTGTCGCGAACTCGGCATTCGTACCGTCGCCGTCTACAGCGAAGCCGATCGCAACTCGCTGCACGTGCGCTTTGCCGACGAGGCCATCTGCATCGGCCCACCACGCGCTGCCGACAGCTATCTCAATGTCCCCGCCGTCATCTCCGCGGCCGAAATTGCCAACGTCGATGCCATCCATCCCGGCTACGGCCTGCTGAGCGAAAACGCCAATTTTGCCGAGGTCTGCCGCGCCTCGAACATCAAATTCATCGGACCGCCCCCCGAAGTCACCCGCCTCATGGGTGAAAAAGAAAAAGCCCGCCAGACCATGAAGGACGCGAAGGTTCCGATTCTTCCGGGCTCCGACGGCGTGCTGGGCGACGAAAGCGAAGCGCTCACGGTCGCCAAGACCATCGGCTATCCCGTCATCCTCAAAGCCAAGGCGGGCGGTGGTGGCAGGGGCATGCGCATTGTGCGCAGTGGGGAGGAGCTCCCCAACCTCTTCCAGGCCGCATCCACTGAAGCGGCCAACGCCTTCGGCAATGGCGAACTCTACATGGAGAAGTTCATCGAGCAGCCGCGCCACATCGAGTTCCAGGTTCTCGCCGATGAGCACGGCAACGTCGCCACACTCTTCGAGCGCGAGTGCTCCATCCAGCGCCGCCATCAAAAACTCATCGAAGAAGCGCCGTCGCTTCAGGTCACGCCGCAGATGCGCGAGGAGGTCGGCAAGACTCTCGTTCGCTGCCTCACCCATATCGGCTACCAGAACGCCGGAACGGTCGAGTTCCTGATGGACGAGGACGGCAAGCTCTACTTCATTGAGATGAATACGCGCATCCAGGTCGAGCACCCGGTCACCGAAGCCATCACCGGGGTCGACCTCGTCAAAGCACAGCTCCGCATCGCCTCCGGCGAAAAGCTCAGTGACATTCTTCCGCCTAAGCTCGAAATCCGCGGCCACGCCATCGAGTGCCGCATCAACGCCGAGCACCCGCGCAAATTCACTCCATCGGCGGGAAAGATTACAGCCTTCAATGTGCCCGGTGGCAACGGCGTCCGCGTCGACACGGCGCAGTACTCCGAAGGCGTCGTCCCGCCCTACTACGACTCGCTCATCGCCAAGCTCATCTGCTACGGCGTCGATCGCGAGGAGGCCATGGTCCGTACCGAACGCGCTCTTTCGCAGTTCATCGTGCAGGGCATCGACACTTCGATCCCGCTTCACCAGGCCATCTTCCGCGACGAAGACTTCCGTGCCGGCAAGTTCGACACCAAGTTCATGGAGCGCTTCCTGGCCAGACAGACCGAGTAGTCGAAGGCCCGTGCGAGCAGAGACCTTTTGGCTCCTGACCGAGTGGTTCCAGATCAGCATCTCGGCTCCACTTCCTGCTGCGACTCCCGTCGCCGCCTGTAAGTGAGCAACAACGCCCGGTGGTTTCCATGCCTCTGGCGCCGAGCGCTAGAGGCATGGAAAGCGCTGGGCCCGCATTCCTCCGGTTCGATCCTTTCGCTCTCCGCGCAGCAATCAGACCGCATCTGATGCTGTATGAGTGCAAATCCGAAGCCCACCCACCAGCAGCCCGGCAGATCCATCGACCAAAACCCAAAACCAGACGACGGTATCGTGAACGACTCGCTCGGCACCATCGACATCGCCGACTCCACTGGCTCGGACGAAACGAAAGAGACCGGCGACGCCAAGGTTCGGAACAAAAACACGCGGGAGGATTGAGGCCGCCACCTCGGGCGTTTCGCAAACCGGGCCCACCTTGTCCGGGCCGCACTATTCTTCCCGCAATGCGACCATCGGGTCCACGCGCATCGCCCGCCTCGCCGGAAAATAGCAGGCGGAGAGGGCCGCAATCGTGAGGAGAAGGACGACTCCCACAAAAGTGATGGGGTCGGTTGCGCTCACCCCAAAGAGCAAGCCGCGCATCAATCGTGTCAGCATGAAGGCTCCGATCAACCCCGCTGCGATCCCGATCAATGCGAGAGCCATGCCCTGCTGAAAAACAAGCGAGAGGATGGTGTTCCGTTGCGCGCCCAATGCCATACGGATAGCAATGTCCGGAGTCCCCTGTGTCACCAGGAACGACATCACACCGTAAACGCCGACGGCCGCAAGGATCATGGCGAAACCGGCGAAGGCGCCAAGCATGGTCATCGCAAATCGCTGGCGAGCCACGGATTCGTGTACGCGCTGCAGCATGGTCGCGATGTCGTAAACCGGCACATCCGGATCGATGGCCTGAACCTGCTGATCGATGGCATCGGTCAGGGCTGCAGGATCTCCGGTTGTGCGAGCAACCAGGAACATCGAGCCTCCGGGGTGCTGCGAATGAGCATAATAGACAACCATGCGCGTATCGGTGTCGAGGCCATATTGCTTCACCACTCCCACTACGCCTGCGATGGTGAGCCAGGGCGACTTTTGATTGTGACGGATGCGCCTTCCCACCGCATCTCCATGTGGCCAGAATCGCTCCGCCATCTTCTGATCGACGAGCACGACTGGCTGTGACTTGTCGGTGTCGCTGCTGGAGAACAGCCGGCCTTGAATCAGAGGAATACTCATAGCCGTGAAATAGTCCGGCGTGGCGATCCGTTGGTCCACTTGAAGCTCGGGTTGATTCGGAGGCGGAACAAATCCTTCGATCTCCATCTCTCCCCATCCGACGGAGGGAGTCAACGGAAGCACAGAAACCGCGCCTTGCCCAGTGACGCCGGGCAAGCTCCGCACCCGCTTGCCAAGCTCCTCCCAGAACTGTGATCTTTCCGGAGGTTGGTCATATTTGGGACCGTAGGCGGCCACGTGCATTGAAATCACGTGTTCTGGATTGAATCCAGGCGCCACGTTCAGCAGCCGTACAAAGCTGCGCACCAGCAGACCTGCGCCGGCGAGCAGAGTGAGCGAAACCGCGAGCTCGGCAATCGCCAATGCCCCACGAAGTTTGTCGCGCCTGACATTCAGCCCGCCGCTACGGGAGCTTCTTCCGCCCGCTTTCAGGGTTGCGTTCAGGTTGACACGCGAGGCGCGAAATGCCGGCGCAAGTCCGAAGACAATTCCGGTCAGGATGGAGATCGCGAAGGTAAACGCCAGAACTTGGAAGTCTAGTCCGAGTTCATCCAGTCGCGGAATGTTGCCCGGATGCATCTGCCGCACCGCGAACAGGCAGCCTGCAGCAATCGCCAGCCCTGCCGTGCCGCCCAGCAGACCCAGCAGCACGCTTTCGGTCAACAGTTGCATCACAACGCGCCTTCGCCCTGCGCCCAGGGCGGCGCGAATGGCAATCTCCTTCTGCCGGACGGTGGCGCGCGAGAGCAACAGGTTTGCCACATTCGTACAGGCGATCAACAGCACGAGGCCCACGGCTCCGAAAAGGATCAGCACCGCGGTTCTCACATTGCCTACGACCTGCTCGATGAGCGGAACCACGCTGATCGTAAACGACGGATCGCGGTGCTTCTCCTCTCGAATCCGAGCGGCGATGATCGCAACGTCTGCCTGTGCCTGCTGCATGGTTACGCCGGGCTTGAGCCGCGCCAGAATGTTGAAATTCTCGGGGCCGTAGTCCTGTTCCTCCTTCGCATCCAGAGGCAAGGGAAGAAAGATGTCCGGCTTGTCGATGCCTCCCACAGTGGGCACCACCTCGTGGTTCAGCCTGAAGTCCCGTGGCAATACGCCGACGATGGTACGTGTCTTTCCATCGAGCGTGATGCTTCGCCCGAGGATATTCGGGTCGCCCCCGAACGTCTGATTCCACAGAGCGTAAGTCAGCACCACAGTTCGTGGTTTTCCCGGTTTGTCTTCATTGGGCAGAAAAATCCTTCCCAAGAAGGGCTTCGCGCCGAGCATCGTCAGCAGGCTCGAAGAAGCAGAAATGCCATCCAGCTTGATGGCCTTGGGAAGGCCGCTCAGTATGTAATCGTCGCCAATCGCAATTGCGGTCTCGTCGAAAACATGGTTCTTCGTTTTGATGTCGTTGTACTGGCCCGGAGACGGCCAGTCCTGGGGGATTCCGATTCCCGGTGAACGAAGCCAGAGAATTGTGAGCCGGTCCGCGTTAGGGTAGGGCAACGGTTTCAACAGCAACGTGTTGGTTACGCTGAAGATCGCTGTGTTGGCGCCAATTCCGATCGCCAGGGACAGAACGATCATCAATGTGACGCGCAGATTCGCTTTGAGCGTTCGCACGCCGTAGCGCAAATCCTGAATCAGGTTCTCAATGAATTTGGTACCCCGCGCTTCTCTGCATTCCTGCCGGATCTGCTCCGGGCCGCCGAGCGCCAACCTGGCACGGCGGGCCGCCTCTTCAGGGGACGCGCCCATCTGGCGATACTTCTCCGCTTCGCGCTCCAGGTGATAGCGCAACTCTTCGTCCAGTTCGACTTCCACAGTCTTCCGGCGAAAGAGCGCACGGAGCCGGATGAATATGTCGTTCAGCATCTCTCGCTCCTCAAGCCATGTCGAGGACATGGCCGACAGCTGCAGCCAGCTTGCGCCAGGCCTCCGCTTCAACCTCAAGCTGCTTCCGGCCTTGGCGAGTCAACTCGTAATACTTGGCGCGACGATTGTTCTCGCTGATGGCCCAATGGGCTTTGATCCAGCCGCGGCGTTCCAGTCGGTGAAGAGCAGGGTAGAGCGAGCCCTGCTGAACTTGCAATGCATCGCGCGAAATCTGTTGTAGGCGTTCGGAAATCGCCCATCCATGGAGCGATTCCAACGCCAGCGCCTTCAAGATCAGAAGATCCAGAGTTCCTTGAGGAAGGTCCAATCGCTGGTCCGGCATGAGGCTTACCCTCTTACTTCTACACAAGAGCATAGTGCAAGGTGATGTCGAAGCACAAGGGGAACAGCGATCACGAATGTTCTCGGGCACGCTGGGCCGCCCTGGCCCTGCTCGTGCCTAGTTGTTCTGACGGATCAGAATGGATGCGGGGAAATTCGCACTTGACTCGTCTTCTGATTAGTATCACAATGTAATTCTAATCATGCTTGGCGAATTTGAATACGTCTTGATCACCACCGCTGCCGCACTCGGGGAACAGGCTTACGGTGCTGCGATTCGGGAAGAGATTGCGCGCACAACCGGCCGCAGGTGTTCCCTGGGTGCGCTCTACACCACGATCGATCGGCTGGAAACGAAGGGTCTATTGAAGACCTGGATGGGCGATGCCACGCCCCAGCGGGGCGGCCGAGCCAAGCGCATGATTCGTGTGACGGCAAAGGGAGTCCAGGCTGCCAAAGACTTCTACGACGCGGTGACACGCGTCAGCCGTGGCGCATCGTGGGTGGTGAACCGGAAAGGAAGATCCTCCGTATGAGCCTCAGCTGGTCGTTGACAGAGGTTGCCGCGCATCTGCTGCGCCAGGAGGAACGTGAAGTCGTGCTGGGCGATCTATCCGAAGCGCAGGAGAGCCCGTGGCGCGGTTTATTGAATGTGCTGGGTCTGGTGACGCGCCGGCAACTTCTCCTGTGGAAGAGCTGGCGACCCTGGCTGTCGGGGTTTGGCTTGGCGTTGCCGTGCAGTTTTCTCCTGATGGGAGCTTCGATCGGGGTGAGCCAGGCATATCAACATCTTGGCCTCCCAGGTACCTTCAATCAGCAGCCGTTGTTTCTTTGCGAGGTCCTTCTGCTCGCTCTGTGGTCCTGGAGCGGCGGCTTTGTTGTGGGGAGGCTTTCACGGTCCACTCTTTGGATCAGCGTCCTTCTCTGTTTTTCACCATGTCTGTTCTGCCTTGCCAGATTCCGCATTCCGTCCCTGTCCAGAGCGAGCCTGTTTCTGTTTCTGCTCCCTGCGGCAGTGGGAGTTTTTCAAAGTATGCGGGGAGTTCAAATCCGCTTGAAAGCGGCGTTCGCTCTTGCCGTCTCTATAACGGCCTTGATGGTCTACATGGGGAGCCGCAACCGGCTGGGGTTCTTGAACTGGTCGCTGCTTTGGCCGGTCTGGTACATCGTTGCAACCACACGGCACCCAAGCGAAGAACCTGAATGAAATTGAAAGAGCACCCGAAGGAGATAGCTTCCCCATGCTTTCAAGACTCGTACGCGGAACGGCCGGCTTGCTGCTCGCCTTGATTCTTGCTGCTTTTAGTGCGCTCTGGTCTCCTGCTGAACCAGCCAAGAGCCGGGTCGTCGACCGGGAACTGGCGTCGAAAAACTTTGCCGCCAACAAAGTCGGGATCAGTCCGGTGCGCAAGATGATGGTCTATCTTCCCGCAGGCTACGACAGATCTGTGAAGCATTATCCAGTGGTCTACTTTCTTCCCACGCCCTTTGAAAGTTATCGAGTCCCGTTCGACAAGAGGAATGCGCAAGGTCTGTTCGATCGTGCGATCGCGGCTGGCGTGATTGACCAGTTCATTCTCGTCTGTGTCGACATGACAACGCCGCTGGGGAGATCGTGGTATGTAAATTCTCCGGTGACCGGAAACTGGGAAGACTTCATGATCCAGGAACTGGTCCCCTACATCGATGCGAACTTCAGGACCTTGCCCAACCGGAACTCACGCGGCATTGCCGGAGACTTCATGGGCGGATATGGCGCAATCCGTTTCGGCATGAAATATCCTGACGTGTTTGGTTCGGTGTATGCATTGCATCCGGTCGGAACCGGGTCCGGGCTTAAGATCATGGACTCGCTGCCCGATTGGGACCTTCTGGCCAACGCCAAATCCCTGGACGACGTGAAGAAGGACGGTTTTTCGCAGATATTTACTGCCATCTTTCAGGCGCATCTGCCCAATGTCGACAAGCCGCCGCTCTACATCGATCTCTCGGCGCACAAAGTCAACGGGCAGCTTGTGATCGACAGCAAGCTGATGGAGCGGTTACGCAACAACTTCTTCCTGGAGTCGATGATCCCGCAGTATGCCGACAACCTGAAATCCCTGCGGGGGCTCAAGATTGATTGGTCACGCAGCGATCTGAACCAGGATCATGTGTACTCCAATCAGGCTCTGACTCATAAGTTGAATGAGTTTGGAATCGTTCACGAAGCGGAAGAATATAACGGGGCCTGGGGAGAGCCAAACTGGGGTGAGGACGGCCGCATGTATGACGATGTGCTGCCCTTCTTCGGAAAGCATCTGGTCTTTGAGCCCCACCCATGACCGCAACCAGAGCGCTTCCCCCGATGCAAGGGCCAAAATGGAAAACCGTTGCGATCCTGTTGCTCCTCGCGATGCTCGCTCCCTGGGCCTGGGCGCAGCGGCCGCAGCCGCAAGGACGATGGGTGAGCGCCTGGAGCACGGCCACGCATACGCCGCTCCCATTTCCAGGGTTTCCGCCGGCGCCGGTTTTTGAAAACCAGACGATCCGGATGGTGATCCGGCCCACCATCGCCGGACAGCGTCTGCGCATACGATTCTCGAATGACTACGGGTTGACGCCGCTCGTCCTTGGCGCTGCCCACATTGCACGGACGGATCATGGCTCAACCATCGTGGCTGGATCGGATCATGCGATTACGTTCGGTGGAAGGGCTTCGGTCTCGATCCCGAGTGGGGCACCTGTGTTGAGTGATCCCGTTGACATGAAGGTCTTGTCCTTTGGCGAACTTTCCTTGAGCATCTATCTCCCGCGCCGTACATCCGCAGTCACGGCGCATTACTGGGCCCAGCACGACACGTATATCTCGGGCCCCGGAGACGATACAGGCAGGCAGGAGATCGCCGGACCGTCAGAAAACAAGTCCTGGTATTTCGTCTCGGGTCTCGATGTTTGGACCACAAGCCGCGCCGTCGCAGTTGTTGCCCTCGGCGCCTCCATCACGGATGGATTCGGAGCCACGCAGGGCCGCTACGAAGATTGGCCGGACCAATTGGCAAAGCGCCTGGCAGGGAAGGGTTCGGCCCAAAGCATTGCGGTGCTGAATGAGGGCATCGGCGGCAATCGCATCCTGCACAACGGCGCAGGGATCAATCCGCTCGCCCGGTTAGACCGGGATGTTTTGACGCAGCCTGGGGTCACCGATCTGATCTTCGAGGAGGGACTCAATGACATCGGTTTGCCCCACCTCAGGGGAGCCGCCCGGGATGACGGTTCACTCCAACCGGGCCCGTTCGCGGCAGAGAGCGTCACAGCCGACGACATGATTGCTGGAATGCGCCAGATCATCGACCGCGCACACGAGCATCGCATCCGAGTCTTTGGGGGCACACTGACCCCCTATGAGGGCTCGGCCTATTTCAGTGACGATGGCGAAAAGATGCGGCAGGCAGTGAATCGTTGGATTCGTACCAGTGGAGCCTTCGATGGAGTCTTCGATTTCGACGCCGCCGTGCGCGATCCGAATCATCCGGCCCAAGTCCGGGGAGACTATCTCTCCGGCGATCATCTCCACCCGAATGCGATCGGCTATAAGGCGATCGCCGACGCCATCGACTTGACTCTGTTGCAGCCGTCGCGTCGCTAGGCCGCAAGGCTTTTCGCTGACGAGTCTGTCATGGCGGGCCGGGGCTGAGAACGGCAGATGTCGATCGATTATTTCGGGCGTGTCAAGCGGAGAAGGTATCAAGTCGGTGCGTTCTGTCCGGCTCCGGTATCGCCACGTGAATCAGCGGAGCGCTGGAATGTACTCGACTTGGCTGGTGAAAACGGTGTCTATGGCGCCGCGATTCCGCCGGAGTACACCCGAAGTGAATTTGCGCTAGAGTACTACTTCGAGCTGGCAGACGCCATGGGAGGGGAGTGGATGTATCCGGGTTTTAATAAAGCGCTTTCGAACCAGCCCTACTTTGCGGTGTGCAAAAGAAACGCATGACACAATCGGCCGTGTTGCATTTCAAAGTCGCGTGATCTGTCGACCGATCCACAATCCCGATGCATATATCTCCATGACGATACGGAATCGATCATGATATAAATCAGCCTGCACCAGCAGCGTCGAACAGTGCAACGCCGCCCGCATTCCCGACCGCCCTCGATCATTTCGGACAACACTACCGCATTGATGACGCAAACAGCAATCGATGGAGGTTCGGGCCGTGAGAATCGCTGGTATCCTGTCGTCCTTGTCACACTCGCGATTGCGATAAGCTATTTCGATCGTCAAACGCTTCCCGTTGCCATCGCCGCAATCCAACGGAATATTTCCATCTCGGATCAGCAGTTTTCGTATCTCCAGACTGCGTTTCTGCTTTCCTATGCTGCGATGTACATCGGGGGCGGACGCCTGCTCGATGCACTCGGCACGCGGCGTGGCTTCATGCTAATCATGCTCTGGTGGTCGATTGCCTGCGCCCTGCATGGATTTGCATCCGGTTTCGGTCTGCTGCTGTGTGCGCGCTTTTTGCTGGGAATGGGTGAGGGAGGAGGATTTCCAGCCGCCATCCGCGTCGTGGCCGAGTGGATTTCTCCCGAACATCGCTCGACTGCCGTGGGCTTCATCAATGCCGGAACGGCATTCGGGTCCTTACTGGCCCCGCCGCTGATCGGCCTCGTACTGCTGCACAGCGGATGGAGGACGGTTTTCTACGTCGCCGGCGCAATCGGCATGGCCTGGGTTCTGTGGTGGGTTCTAGCCTACCGCGCCAGTTCCAATGACTCACGCAGGTCGGTTCGCCCCATTCCCATTGGCAAGCTGCTCTCTATCCGCGTCGTCCAAGTACTGGTCTTCGCCAAGTTCATGAGCGATTCGGCATGGTACTTTCTGCTTTTCTGGCTTCCCAAATACCTGTATGACGCGCGCCACTTCGATATCAAACAAGTCAGCTACTCGGCATGGATCCCCTACGCAGCTTCGGGGATCGGAAGCTTTGTTGGGGGCTATTTCTCCAGTATTCTCCTGCGCCGTGGCCTCAGCATCGATCAAGCGCGAAAAACGGCGCTCGGGTTGAGCGCGGCTTTCATGCCCGCAGTGATGCTTGTGCCTCTGGTTCCCGTTCGCTATGCCCTTGCGCTGTTCAGCGTCGCTTTCTTCTGCCAGCAATCGTGGTCGGGGCTGGTAATGACTGTACCCACAGATATCCTGCCGCTTTCCGCGGTAGGCACCGTTTCGGGTTTCGTCGGTTTTGGCGGAGCGATCGGGGGAGCGCTTTTCGGAGTCGTGGCCGGATACTTGCTCCAGCATGGTTTCGGTTATCAAACGCTCTTTATACTGGTCGGGAGCTTTCATCTGGTCGGATTTCTTGCAATCATCCTGGTCGGCGGCAGAATTCAACCACTCAGCAGCGGCGACCTCAGAAAAACAGAGGCCTGAATATGAAAATTACTGAAGTTCGCACGCGCGTCGTTCAATGGGAAGGCAAAACAGTGCCGCTCCCGCCGCATTTCTGCACCAACCCGATGGACCTGGTGAGTTATCGCCAGGCCTCGATGGGCAATTTCTCTTTCCATGGATGGTTGCTGGTTGAGATCTTCACCGATAACGGTCTCATCGGACTGGGCAATGCCGCGCTTTCGCCGCTGGTCACGAAGACTCTGCTTGATACTTATCTCAAGCCGATCCTGCTGGGCGCCGATCCCTGGGATACGGAATTCCTGTGGCAGCAGATGTATCGCAGCACGATGGCATTCGGGCGGAAGGGTGTCGCGATGACAGCTATCTCCGCAGTAGACATTGCACTCTGGGATCTCCTCGGTAAAGACACCAAGCAACCTGTCTATCGCCTTCTTGGTGGACGCACCAAGGAGCGAATTCCCGTCTATGCGAGCCGGCTCTATGCAATGCCGATCGAGGAACTCCGTGCCGAAGCCAAGAGCTACAGGGACGAAGGCTACACGGCGATGAAGCTGCGTTTCGGCTGGGGTCCGATGGATGGCCGCGAAGGCATGATGAAGAATGTGGAACTCGTCCGCAATGTTCGCGAGGTGATTGGTGATGGCCTCGACCTGATGACGGATGCCTACATGGGGTGGACCCTCGATTACGCGAAGCGCATGCTGCCGCTGCTGGAGCCGTTCGGTATTCGCTGGCTCGAGGAACCGGTGATCCCGGATGATACGCGCGGGTATCGCGAGTTGAAGAGATATGGCCGTGTTCCCATTGCGGGCGGGGAGCACGAACACACGATCTTTGGATTCCGTTCTCTGCTCGAAGAAGATGCCCTCGACACCATTCAGTTCGATACCAACAGGGTCGGAGGCATCAGCCAGGCGCGGAAAATCTCTGCACTGGCCGAATCGTTCCAGGTGCCGGTCGTGCCCCACGCGGGACAGATGCATAACTATCACGTGGTAATGGCCAGTCTGAATTCGCCCATCGCCGAATTCTTTCCCAAGGTCGACGTGGAAGTTGGCAACGAACTGTTCTGGTATATCTTCGATGGCGAGCCCGTGCCCAAACAGGGCTACATCGATCTAGACGAGAACACGCCGGGACTTGGCCTTACCGTCAACGAGGAATCTCTGAAACGCTTCAAGATGATCGAGTAGAAAGGGATCTTCCTTGCACCTGGTTCAAATTCAGAATGGAACGCGGCGGAGCGTAGCGGTTGTCCATGAGCCAGATCTTGTTCTGTTGCGTGAAGTGGACTCTACTTTAGCCTTGGCGCAGAGAGCGCTCTCTGAGGGGCGTCGGATTTCCGAACTGGCCAGATGGCTGATGACGGACGAAACACTCAGCTACGACGCAATCTATGGCGCTCAGTTGGATTGGAAACTGCTGCCGCCCATCGACTGCCCAGGCAATCCACATCGCGTCCACATCTCGGGCACCGGCCTGACACACCTGGGGAGCGCAAGAGACCGCCAGGCAATGCATGTTGATGCAACCGTGCAAGAGCAGGTCCAGATGACGGACAGTATGCGCATGTTCGAATGGGGCCGACAACACGGGCGACCCTCTGAGGGCGAAATCGGGATCGCCCCGGAGTGGTTTTATAAAGGCGACGGTTCGATTCTCCAGGCGCCTTTCGGTCCGCTGCCCATTCCAGGTTTTGCTGATGACGGAGGTGAAGAAGCCGAGATCGCAGCCATCTATATGGTCGCGGACGACGGAACTCCGTGGCGAATCGGCATGGCGGCGGGAAACGAATTCTCCGATCACGTTTCCGAACGCCGAAATTATCTCAACTTAGCCGGTTCAAAGCTGCGCATGTGCAGCATCGGTCCGGAATTGGTGATTGACGCCCATTTCGACGACGTATCCGGAGCTGTTCGTATCTTGCGCAATAGAGAATGCATCTGGGAAAAGCAAATTCGAACGGGCGAATGGAACATGTGCCACAGCCTTGCCAATCTCGAGCATCACCATTTCAAATTTGCTTTCCATCGCCAGCCTGGCATGGTGCACATTCACTTCATGGGTGCCGACTGTTTGTCCTTCGGCGAAGGGATCCGCCTTCAGTCAGGAGATGTTTCTGAGATTCAGTTTGAGGAGTTTGGCCGGCCTCTGCGAAATACAGTGATCGCGGAGGAATCGCTGACAATACCGCTGCGTGTGCAAGTGATGCAATGACCGGAGAACAACTAACGTGAAGCCATCCATCGCATTATTGGGTCTGGGCACGATGGGCCGCGGAATGGCGGCTAACCTGCTGAAGGCTGCGTTCCCATTAACTGTCTGGAATCGGACAAAGGCGAAAGCGGAATCCTTGACGCATACAACAGCGACGATCGCTGATAGCCCCGCACTGGCGGTGAAGAACTCGGCCGTCGTTCTCGCGATGCTGGCCGATGATGAGGCTTCGCGTGCCGCGTGGCTGGGACAGGATGGCGCTCTGGCAGCCATGCCTTCCGGGAGCATTGTGATTGAGTGCAGCACTCTCAGCCCGGTTTGGATCCGCGAGTTGGATGAGGCAGTCACGCAGCGCGGTTTGCGCATGGCAGAAGCTCCGGTAACCGGCAGCCGCACCCAAGCCGAAGCGGGCCAGTTGAATTTCCTCGTCGGCGCCGACCAGGAAACGCTGGCGGCAGTGGCACCTGTGCTGCAGTGTATGAGCAGAGAGATTTTGCATCTGGGCCCAGTGGGAAGCGGAGCGCAGTTGAAACTCATCAACAATTTTCTATGCGCTGTGCAGGTCACATCCTTCGCGGAGGCACTTGTCTGGATGGAGCGAACAGGGCTTCGGCTCGATTCGGCTCTCGACTTCCTCAAGCGAGGTGCACCAGGCAGCGGCATACTGTCAGCCATGTCGGAACGGATGACTCACCGCGCTTATGATGTGAATTTTCTCCTCCGCCTCATGGCCAAGGATCTCCGCTACGCCCGCGCCGCCGCCGCCCAAGTAGGCATCGATGTCTCCACGTCCTCTCCCGCACAGGATCTCTTCCGTCAGGCCGAAGAACAGGGACTGGGAGAAAAGGACATGTCCGCCGTTGTAGAAGTGGTTCGTCAAGCGAGCGAAGCTCGTCTCAAAGGAACGAACTAATGGGCTGTTGATGCCGAAGGCAGACTGAATCAACTCTCGTGCGACATCTCAATTAAAGAATCCCTGTCATTCAATTCGATTTACGCATTCACGTGTTAGGTGCGGGGAAACGCCCCCGCGTCAGGGAACCCTCTGCGACTCTCACTCGACGACAGGTCACAACATCCCAGTCGCAATGCCGACTTATCGGTCTCGATCCGGAGTCACGTCGGGATTTGCACCCCAAATAGTACTTCCTGTTGGACGTCAAGACCCTTAGCGCTCCTGGAAACTGTGCACAAGTTGACGCAATCTGCTGAGTGCTGGTTAGGCTCATTGCGCATCGCCGTTCACTCCTTCAAGGATGAAGGGAACCGCCCGTTTTGGCTCGATGCACTTGGCCCTGACTGCGGCTCCGTCATTCAACTCAAGGACAAGATCCTTTGGCAGGCAACCGCACGCATAAGCTGCACTTAGTAGCACCCGCTTCACAACAGGTTTCGCCTGTACCGCAACCGGTCGATTTCAAGCCGAGCGAGCTTACGACTTCGATGTCACAGGTTCGGTTGTCACCCTCGTTGAGAGTCACGACACCCTTCGCGTTGCAAGCCCCCGTGTAGTTAACCTTGTACAAGCCGGACGTGTCAGCGGGAACTGACGCAGAGACCGTGTGCGTGCCGATGCTGAGCGTCATCCAACCGGTCGAATTTCCAGCATCGAAGAGCGATCCAACAGCTTTCCCGTCGATGGAGAAGGTCACGTACGGGGCGATCACCTGAGATGGGGGGAAGACCGCCAGCGCGACCGCAAGATTGGGAAGGTAGGGACCCGGTGGGGCGGAGATGGCGCTCCCACTGCTGGCCGCACATTGACCAGATTGGGGATTGCAGACCCACACGGAAAGCTGATCCCCCGACTTCATCGTAAAGTCCGTCCCTGGGCGGCCAACCCCCGTCACTGTGATCGGAGTGGGGGACGTTCCAGTCGGGGAGGGCCAACTGACGTTAAGAGTGATCGGGTCAGAATCGAGTGAGTTTCCCGCTTCCCAGTCTTGGGTGACATCCTGCAGCCCGATGTAGGGTAAAGTTACCGCGTTGCCGGCTGGGAATGCGGGGGGCAGGAACCCGAAGCTTCCGGACGAAGCGGCGATCGTCATCGACAGGGTTCCACCTTGGCCCGAGACTATCTTCACGGCTGGCGATCCAGGAACAGTCAAGTCTCCGAATCCCGGTTGACAGGTTTGCCATAAGTTGGACCAGAATGCAGGCGCAGCAATAATTGAAGAAGTCGCAAACGCGACTGAGCCATTACCGGGCGGGAGTGTTCCAACATTGGCAGGAACAAAGGGGCTCGTGGTGGTGCCGGCGGTTGGATCAACCCCGGGAGTCGTGGAGTTCTCGCACTGATCGGCAATCTCCCCGCTACCGCCGCCTGTGAGAACGCCTATGGGCGGAAATGGGTCACTGGCGGCTTCGATCATCTCGTGCAGGAGGTTTGCCGTGAAAGCCTGGTCTCCTTTCGCAGCTGTGCATTCCGTTGAAGTCATCGTAACCGTCCAAACTGGTCCATTATTTAAGGCGGTCAGCTGGAGGATGATGGCGGCGACCCCAAAGGCCGCATCGAGAGGGCCCGGCGAGTCGTGGAAGTGCCATGCGGTCGCACTCCCGCAAAAAGTGTACATGCCCGCTAGTTCCTGTTCGATCGCATAGGCGGGCAGAATGATGTTGTAAATTACGTTGCCACCATTCGGAACTCCTGCATTGTCGATCTCACACTGTAAAAACCCCATGATCGACGGGCCAGAAGGATCCCAATATCCGGGGCGGCTGGGAGATCGCTGCGTGCAGGGCGATGCGGGCAAAAAGCCTCCACCAAAACTCGCTGAGCCCACGCCATATTCGCTGAGCGGAGCACTTTTACCGCTCAGGGACGTGAAATAGGAACTGCTCGCCATAGCCGCCGTAAACGCGTCAAGCGACGCCTTCGGGAGCGAGGGATTATCCAAATCCCATGTGTCGTCCCAGTACAGATTGACGAACTTGGGCGCCTGGATCGGGTGGCCAACCGTCGCGGTGAAATAGGGTTGGTCTCCGGGACCCTTTCCACCGGGGCCTCCAGAACTTCCCGAGGGTGTGCATGTACCGGAGTTGCTGCAGACTCCAGTGGCACCACCGGCACGACAGCCTGCGCCAGGCCTTACCGACTGTTGCTTAAACGCTCCCGAGACGCAACTGTAGCTCCAACAGGTCTCCGGCCTCGCAACTCCTCCACATTGTGATGGTCCCCATTCCGTTTCGCACTTCGTCATGCAGGCATTGAAATGCGTCTGCCCCACGTCAGCAATGGGTCCACAGTATTGAGCCCAGCCGTAGGTGGGACATTGCCCCGTTTGCGCCAGACCGAAGGCTGGGAGAAGAGCGATTGCCAGAAACCCGAGATCGCGTATTTCCTTACTCATGTTCGCCTCCAGGCAAAGGGGGATTCTCACTGCCCCTTCAGCATTCGGTTGTTTGGGTCGAAATATCAGTCGGATCTGGAACCGATGCACATCGTCCCACACATTTTTCGAGTTCAACAGAGAAAATCTGTCTGCAGCCTGGGCTGCTTATCACGTTTCCCTGATCAGTTCGCACGCGTTTCATCCGTCCTGACTGCTGTGAAGGCCGCATGTCATCGCGTTTCAAGAGACGCGTGACGAATGGCGCCATGTTCAGGCCAGTTCCGTGCTCGGCCTTTAGACATCTAAGCAAAGAGTCAAGTCGCATCAACTGGTGCCAAAAGTATCGGGGTGGCTGCGATGACGCCGGGTTTAGGGATGCGCGACCACGATCAAGGTCTTTGTCCTTCGGATCACGCAGGACAAGCACTGACTTAGGTTTTGGGGGTCAAGTGCCCCCAAGCTCTCGTCTAGAAGCACAATGTCGGCCTTCTGTAATAGAGCCCGGGCCAGGAAAACACGACCACGCTCACCTTGCGATAGCTGCCACCCCGTTTCACCGACGATCTGGTCAAGGCCAGCCGGCATTCGTTCGAGAAGGGGACCTAATCCAAGTTCGTAGCAGACTTCCCTGGCTTCGTCCATATCTTGATCGGAGTGTGGATACGGGCGACCCAGCAGAAGGTTAAGGCTCAGCGGTGCGCTGAAGATATGGTTCTCTTGATATTGAGGGGCTAGAGCGAAACGGCGTCGCCAAGCTGAGTTGCCCATCGTCGGCCTGTCGAGGCCGCCAGAAAGAATCATTCCGCTCGATGGACAGTGAAGGCCTCCGAGTAAAGCGACGAGCGTAGACTTCCCACTTCCTGAAGTTCCCTGCAGAAGGATCTGATCGCCGCGCTGGATGGTCAAGCTGCACCCTTTCAACACTGGCTCGCGGCGTTCAGGGCGATGGAACACGAGGTTTTGCGCCTGAAGCAAGGCATCGCCCGAATCGCATAGTCTTTCAGGGTATTCTTCGTCGTCACCCTGCGCGGCAGCATTAAAGATCGGCTTGAGGTTGTGCCAGGCTATCGCGGCCCCGACTCCGGGAGATAACCAGGCCGTAAGCTTTTCAAGTGCGCCACTTGCGAACAAGATCGCACCAAAGCTGATAGCGAGCTGCGACATCGATGCTGTCCTGGCCAAAAACGAGGGAGCAAGAATCAGGAATGCAGCCAACATGTAAGCGCGCGGCACGGCGGCTTCGATCCATGTGCTCGACCGATCCAGTTTTTCCGAAAGCCTGGTGTAGTGTTCGTTCGCCTCATCTTCCTGGAGATGCCACTCAGCGGGCGATTGCTGGGAAAGGCGTGTCCGGTGTGCGCTTATGGATTCGACTAAGTGGCGTGTGAGCTGAAAACGCATCGCAGTCCACGCATGGCGCCGCTGGACGTTGCGACAAATTAGGACTGCGGCGATGCTGATCCAAGAGATCAAGAACACGACTTGCGCGACGCCAGCTGCGCCCAGCGCGAGAACGAATGGGGCTATCACAAGTTCTATGGCTGCGAGGATGATCTGCATTCCTCCGCTGGCCCCCAACTGTTCTATCGCCTCTGTCTCCAGAATCTCACTGAGCAGATGCCCGAGCCCCTTGCCGCGCATCAAGTCGGAATCCATGGTGATTGCGCCCGCCATCAAGCGCTGCTTGAGAAGGCCACCGAGGCCTACGGCGACGACACCTTCCAGCCAGCGCGTCGACGCGCGCAGTGGGATGGCCCCAGCCATACACAAGGCCCAGGCCGCCAGCCAACCCTCGTCTAACCTGCCGCTGAGAGCTCCCGATCCCAGGCAAGCCCAACTGGCGAGCAGGAGAACCGTTTCGCCTGTATACATGACCAGCAATGCACTACCTCTGGCCACCAGTCCGGTCTTCCGCATCTGTTCCCAGAACGACCTTCCAGGCCAGACATCAACCGCCCGAAAGACATTTGCTTGTTCGGCTGACCCAGACGGAAGCAGGTCGATGTAGGCAGCTAGGCGGCGGTCCATTCGTGGACCTCCTTTTCCTCGCACAGTCTCCCGTCTTTCATTTGCCAGCGCCGCCACAAGGATTGGGACCAAGAGTGTTCTCGCTGAGATTTATCTTGATCATGCAAAGCTCTGTATAGCGAATCGCTCTTCTCGCAAAGCTCCACTGGGTTTCCTTGCTCGACAATCTGTCCTTGGTCGACTACGAGGACACGCGGAAACCCCATGGTGTCGGATACGTCGTGGGTGATGAAGATGAGCGTTGCGTCCGCGAAGACCCTGCGGGCAGTGGCCATAAACCTTTGCCGGGCAGGGTGGTCGAGTCCGCGAGCGGGCTCGTCAAGAAGAGCGAGACGAACGTTGGGACGTGCCAGCGCCCGAGCGATCCGAACATTCTGGCCCTCGCCGCAGGAAACCAGCCCACCACCTTCACCGAGCGGGGTCTGCAAACCTGCGGGCAGGCCTTCAAGTACATCAATCAGGTCTGTGTTCTGAATGACCGTGCCGACGCGGTCGGCCGCATCGTCACCATTGCCGTACTGCAGGTTCTCAAAAAGTGTGGAGTGAAACAGGTGAACCTCCGGCGCAATCCAAGCTGTCTCTTTGCGCAGCTGTGCCAGGACTTCGGGGTTGATCACTGCTCCGTCAACCCGCACGCGTCCTTGTTGGGGTTTGTGCCAGCCCAGCAGCAAACCGGCAAGAGAGGACTTTCCCGCGCCGGAAGACCCAATCACCGCGATATGCTCCCCCGGAGCAATGCCGACGCTTACATCTCGCAAAATGTCGTGCCCGCCCGCGACAACGGTTACATGTTCGAATTCGATGCCGACTCCCGGCATTTGATTCACCTTGACGATGCCTGGTGCTTCCTCTTCGGGGCCGTTCAGCGGCTCCAGAAGCCTGATCAGAGTGTTGCGCGCGGCCGGCAGGTCCAAGGCGATGGATGCCAATTGCTGTCCGAGTGACGGGATCGAGATCGCCCAATACGCGAGCAACAAGAGTCCTGCCGGAGATGGAGCACGCAACGCTTCTCGATACACCAGCATGATGATGGGAGCAAAGGTCATGGCCATCTGCAGCAACTCGACCTGAACGAAAAGCGCTTGCAGCTTAAGTCCTGCGGCAGCCCACTGCCTCAGTTGCTCGGCGTGCAAGGTGCGCAGCGTACGTGAGGCACCGTGAGCCCGGATGGGGCGCTGCCCCAGCAACGCGTCGAGATAGAAACGGCTCAGGGCACCGCTGAATTCACGGAATCGCAAATCTCCATTGGCCAACACCGGTTGAAACAACAAGGGCACGCTCACTGCCGCGACTGCCGCGACAGCTGCCAGCGGTCCCGACCCGGGATAGAACCATGCAATCCCACCGGCGGCGAAGAAAAGACTCGCAGTCAAGCGCACGAACACGCCCGCCAACTCTGGCAACTGGCGCAGCATTTGCACCACGTGGGCCCGGTATGCCATATCGGAAATCAGGCGCGACTGAAAGTGCCGATCATGCAGCCTGGGAATCTTGTACAACAAGCGCATCCGGAGCCGCAATTCCAGATGCCGTCCCATTCGAAGCAGGCTCGCCATTGTAGGCCATTCAAGGAACAGCAACCCCCCAAGGAAGCAAACCATGGCTACGATCGCGCTCATGCGTTGGCCAATCAGATTCAGGTGGCGGGCAAGATCGAAGAATCCCCGGAACAGCAGGGGCTCAAGAACGGTTCCAGCAGCAGACGCGACCAGCGCTAGGGCAACCAATGCCGGCAGCAACCATCCGTTCGCGAAAATCGCGTTCCACACAGGGAGCCACACCCGCGGGGCCGCTTCCTTCCGCACCGCCTGGAGAGATTCAGGCAACGACTCGGTCTTTTCTGTGCGCTTCCCGGAGACAACCAACAGCACTGCCCCGCGACTGAGCAGATGCCCCTCCGCCTCGGTCTTGCTAACCGTCCAGAACTGGGATGGAATCTGATCGGGGTTGCTGGCGCAAAGTTCAAGGAAGCTTTGAGCTTCTGCACCGCGTTTAAGCTTTCTGGCCTCACGCAGGGCTCCGGCCAACCGCAACGAGGCATCCTGGTGCGCCCGATCTTTCCACACGTCTTCTCGAACTCCAAGACTTCGCATCCGCTCATGCAGTCCGGCAATGAATGCCTCGCTTTTCGACCACTCTTCCCACGTGCCGGCCGGGATGACCTGTTCGTGAATGTAAAGAGAGGCCAGAAACTGGCGCCGGTGCATCCAGAGCCGACCGACCCCCGGGTCCATGATCTGCACTAGCTGTCCCTGTACTCTCCATAGCACCACAAAGTGCGCAGTTCCATCTGCCAATCGCTGCACGGCGATTGCCGGGAGACACCGTGATGTTGAAAGAAGGACCAGATCAACGGGAATGAGTTCCTGTTGCGACTCAAGCCCAAGATTCTGCGCCAGAGTCTCGAGCACGTCGATCGAAGTGCCGTCAACATCCGTCTGGCACGCCTCACGCAAACGGTCGTAAGAGAGATAGATTCCGAACCCGCCAAACAACGCTTTCAGCGCGGCTGGACCGCAGTCCATCAGCGAGCTCTGAATGACTTCCGGTACAAAGATGCGTCTCATGGCCGCCTCGTCAGCCACTGTCCGGCCGTCCGCAAAACAAGGAGGATGGGATTCAGATGTTCGACCGCTATCTCAACCGAGCCAGGCATACCGTGCTCGAGATGGCCGCGGAAACCAGAGCCTGGACGAATGTCCAGTTCCACACGCACCCTTCCATCGCGGATTTCACGAGCCACCTGGGAAACACTGGCGTTCACGACGCCAAACTCGGCCCATGGATAAGCTTCAAGGCGAAGCGCGCCGGACTGCCCTTCGCGAATCCGGCCGAGAGCAATTTCCGCTGGAAACTGCGCCACGACGTGAAGTCGGCCAGCAGGCACGATGGATCCCAGATTCTGCGCTTCGTCGACAACTGCTCCGGCGCGAAGCGTGACCGCTTCGCCCACACGTCCGTCGATCGCGGCGCGAATCTTGCGGCGCTCCACCTCATATTGCAGGCTGCTGATTGTGGCATGCGCGGAATTCCACTGCTCTTCTAAGGCGCCCATTTGCGAATGAAGGCGTTGAATGATCACATCGCGTTCGCGGTCCCGGGTGGTCTGCTCCTGGGGCAACCGGCGGGCAGCACTTTCGGTGGAGTCCAATGCCGCGCGCTTCTGGCGAGCCTCTGCCTCCGCCCTTTCCAACTCCCTTGGCGGAATTAGGCCGTTGACCTGCAGGTTCTGCGCGCGGTGAAATTCAGCTTCTGCGAATCGGGCCGCGGCCTCGGCTTCAAGTACGCGATTCTTTCCTTCTTCCGCGGCCAGTTGAGCGCTTCCGCGCTCTTCGGCCCGTGCGCTCTCTTCAGCACCCACCTCTAGCTTGAGCCTGTTTCTTTCGGCTTCCAGACCTCCTGCTCGTACATTTTGCTCCTGTATCTGCAATTGCTGAGGCGCGGCGTCGATTTCCACCATCACGTCTCCGCGGTGCACCGTCTGCCCAACGGAGAGATTGGCCCGAATCACTCGCCCCTGCAAGGGAGACTGCACAGGATAAGTCGCGGAATCCAGCTCCACGCGAGCTTCCGGAGTAACTTCGTACAACGTCACCTGCGAATGAACGGCCCACAACGTCCAGGCGCCCATGACCGCCAAGGCTGACGTCAACAGTGTTTTCGACACGCCACCGCGATCTGCCAGCAAGCGCTGAAAAGTTCGAGCAAAAACTGTAGTAGGCACCGTGAGTCCTCAAGGAAGTGAATCAGGGGTGAACTGCATTGTCCGGGTTATGAAGTCGACCCAGGCAGCCGGCACACTGCCGGACTTGCGTCCCGCAGCATGCCGGATCGACCTAGGCACGGAGCTTCCGCTTGCCCGCTTTCAACTGAGTCTTGACGTTCATCGATCCTCCTTTCCCCGGCGGTTTGGAGCGGTCGAACTCGGGAAGCCCTTTGGCTCCAATCCGCCGAACTGTCCTTACGCCGACTCTGTTTTTGAAGAACGCTTCCATGTGGCGGAATCAGTAACCTCCGCCGATCCTCGCCCAAGATCACTTGTGATATCCGGATAGTCCTGCCCGAACCGATTGGCTGACGGCCCTGCAACGCAAACCGTCCAAGTTCTCGGCCTCTGTCTCATATCAGCGCAAATCAAGAGACAATCGCATCATCCGGAGCAATAAGAAAACTCACGTCTCGTGTAAGTCGATAATTATTAGACGTTTAGGAAATTGACATCCGCGTCAGGCTCCGCTACTCTGACGTAACCTGCGCTTCCCCGTCCCGAGGTAGATCCGTGGGTCAAGAACGTTCCGAAGAAATCACCTATTTATTGCGCGGCTGGCGGGCGGGAGATCCCAACGCGCTCGACGCCCTACTCCCCATCGTCTACAAAGAACTGCAGCGAATTGCGCATTTCCAAATGCGTCAGGAACGTCCTGACCATACGCTGCAGAGTACCGCTCTGGTCAATGAAGCCTATCTGCGTCTTGTAGGAACAAATACCCCGGAGTGGGAGAGTCGATCTCATTTCTTCGCTATAGCCGCCCAACTGATGCGGCAGATTCTTGTTGACTACGCCCGCCGGCGCCGTGCAGGAAAGCGGGGCGCTGGCGCGCACGCGCTCGCCCTCGACGACGCGGTTGTATTATCCCAGGGGCAAGACAAAGGAATTGACGTGGAGATGCTTGACGATGCCCTGAAGGCGCTTCACAAACTCGATCCGCGCAAAGCGAAGGTTGTCGAATTGCGCTTTTTTGGAGGCATGACCTTCGACGAAACGGCCGAGGTCCTGAATATTTCCTCCATCACGGTCCAGCGCGACTGGAGCACAGCTCGCGCATGGCTCCATCGTCAGATGCATCGGCCCTGATCCCATGAATGCCGACCTATGGAAGCGCGTCGATGAACTGCTGCAGGGAGCGCTGGCCTTGCCACCAGATCTGCAGGAGGCATTCCTACGCCGACACTGCGGGGAAGACGCTGAGTTGTTCGATGAAGTCCGTTCTCTACTCGCCGCCGATCACGAGGCGGGAAGCTTTCTCCAATTTCCTGGGCCTCGCATCTCCAATTTCGAGCGGCTGATGCCCGCGCTTGAGCCCGCACCCGCGCCTCTCGCTTCTGGAGACATGGTATCGCGCTACCGATTACTCGAGCCTCTGGGCTCAGGCGGCATGGGCGAGGTCTGGCTGGCCGAACAAACCGAACCCGTTCGCCGCCGCGTTGCGCTCAAGCTGGTGAAGGCCGGCATGAACATTCGCGAAGTGATCCTTCGCTTCGAATCCGAGCGCCAGGCGCTGGCTCTGATGGACCATCCTGCCATAGCCAAGGTGTTCGACGCCGGATCCACGCCTTCGGGGGCGCCTTATTTCGTGATGGAGCTGGTCGCTGGCGTCCCCATCACGACCTACTGTGACAATCACAGGCTGAACGTTCGAGAACGCCTGAAGCTCTTTGTGCAGGTATGCGATGGTGTGCAGCACGCTCATCAAAAAGCAATCATCCACCGCGATCTCAAGCCATCCAACGTTCTTGTCCAACTGGTGGACGGAAACGCAGCACCTAAAATCATCGATTTCGGATTGGCCAAGGCGCTGACTCAGAAGCTGACCGTGGAGACAATGTTTACGCGCGTAGGGTCGCTCATCGGCACTCCGGAATATATGAGTCCGGAGCAGGTCCGGTCCGCCGGCGAAGATATCGACACTCGGACCGATGTCTATTCGCTGGGCATGATTCTCTATGAATTGTTGGCAGGCGCACCCCCTCTCGATCTGCGGAATGCCTCCCTGGAGGAACTGCTAAGGCGAATACGGGAGGAGGAGCCGCCGAAGCCTAGCTCAAAGATCCGTACCCACGATCGGACCAAATCAATCGATATAGCGCGCAAGCGGCAGACCGAGACGACAGTATTGGTCAAACTCATCCGCGGAGAATTGGATTCAATCGCTCTAAAGGCGCTGGAAAAGGAACGATCTCGTCGCTACGCCTCGCCTTCGGATCTTGCTTTAGACATCCGGCGGTATCTGAATCATGAAGCTGTACTGGCGGTGCCGCCTTCTCTCGCGTATCAGACTCACAAGTTTGCGCGCCGCCATCGGGCTGCCTTGATTACCGCATGCGCATTCGTACTGGTGCTGATCGCAGCGGCTACATTCAGTATCCGGCAGGGCATCGTCGCCCGTAAGGAAGCAGCAGTGGCTGAGGCCGTGAACGACTTTTTGCAGAATGATCTGCTGGCGCAGGCCAGCAGGGTCCGGCAGTCCCAGTCGGGAAACATCCCTGAGCCAGATCTGAAGGTGAGGACTGCGCTGGACAGGGCCGCCGAGAGAGTCGAGGGCAAATTCGCAGATCAACCGGAGGTGGAGGCTTCCATTCGGAGCACAATTGCGCGCGCCTATGCAGAACTCGGGCTATATACGGTGACGCGAAAGCAACTTGAAAGGACGCTGGAACTGCAAACACGGGTATTCGGGGCGGAAAACCCCAAGACCCTCGATACCAGGAATGCCTTAGGCTGGACTCTCAAGCTCCAAGGCAACTTGCCTGAGGCCGAGGCGCAGCTGCGTGACACGGTCGCAGCACGCCGCCGGGCGCTTGGTCCTGAGCATCGTGACACGCTGAAGTCCATGATCAATCTGACCGTGGTTTATGCACAGGAGGGCAAATACCAGCAGGCCGAGGCGCTCGACAATCAGGTTCTCGAAATAGGGCGCCGCGTGCTGGGTCCCGAGCACCCAGAGACTCTCATGTCCATGAGCAACCTGGCATGGATCTACCAATTTGAGGGCAAGTACCAGCAGGCGGAGGCTCTCGATAGCCAGGTTCTCGCTTTACAGCGCCGTGTGTTAGGCCCCGAGCACCTGG
>Ga0181535_10000271_pt1 | contig 80090 bp, 60 predicted proteins | sample PEATcosm2014_Bin_44_FD_119774 | JGI IMG/M metagenome (GOLD analysis project Ga0181535, IMG submission 119774) | Peatland microbial communities from MTU Mesocosm Facility, Houghton, MI, USA - PEATcosm2014_Bin17_30_metaG | ecosystem: Environmental > Terrestrial > Soil > Wetlands > Peat | place... | reverse complement strand
ATCAGTTGCACCGAATGCTTGGCGTGACCTACAAATCGGCTTGGTTCATGGTCCATCGCATCCGATATGCCATGCGCCAGAGCGATTTGTTTACCAAAATGGGTGGAACTATTGAGATTGACGAGACTTACATCGGCGGGAAACTGAAAAACCCTCCGCGTAAGGTTGGACAGCGCAGACCCGATTTCAAGAGTCCGGTTTCAAACAAAGCCGCTGTCGTATCCCTCGTCCAGCGCGACGGGAGCGTGCAATCGCACCATGTCCCTCGCGTGACAGCCGCAAATCTCAGGCCGATTGTTGATTCGACCGTGCTACCAAATGCCGTAGTGATGACTGACAGCGGGACGACTCTGAAAGGCGTGCTCATGGGACGCCCGCACTATCAGGTGAATCACTTTGAGAACGAGTTTGTACGGCGTGAAAACGGTTTAGTGATTACAACCAACACGGTCGAGGGATTCTTCTCGATCCTGAAACGCGGGATAAACGGCGTTTATCACCATGTCGGACAACAACACTTGCACCGCTATCTCTCAGAGTTTGACTTCCGCTACAACCATCGCAGAATCACAGACGGTGAGAGAACGGCAGCACTCATTCGGCAGGTTCACGGCAAGCGGTTGATGTACAAGCAAGTGAAACCGAATTAGACTGTCGAGCAACTGGAACCACCAGATAGGAGGCTACTATTCTTAGCCAAATTTTTGATTGGTCCCGGCACCAGCGGTGCAATACGGTCGCGGGCCGCAAGCAACTTCCACAGCGAGAGGCAGACTGTATAGCCATCCTTTGCTAGCAAGGATGATTCCTGATGTGAACAGCCACAAACTGAACGCATCCGAAAACCAAAAGGCCGCAAGGCAATATAGACCCGCATGTGTTGATTCGCTGCCGTGGATAGATCATCCGCGAGAAGGGGCTGGTATCGAACTATGCCAGCCCTCAAAACTGTCCATTAATCGAATTTCTTTGCGGCCCTTCGCTTATGCTTTGTCTTCGCCGCTGGCCTCGCCTTGAGCAATTCTTGAATAGCCTGCTCGAATTTCAGAGGGCGAAGCGAAAGCGGTTTGCCGGAATAGGTCATGGTTTTATTCGGCTTTTTCAAATCGAGCCAGTTCGCTTTGTTTCTCCCCCAGTTCGGACAATAGCGCGTTGTACCGTTTGGCCCTTACGCCCGACTGCTCGGCTTCTGCGAGCAACGTGGAGATGTCCACATTCCAAGCCATATCTGGTTGGTCTCGAAAAATTTTACCTATGCTGTTTAAGGCTTCGCCGAAACGCTTCAATTCGGAATCCAGACCCGCCTTTTCGCGCTGAAGTGCCGCCAATTCCTGTTTCGTCTTTAACCAAGCCGCACCAATCTCCGCATCACTCATACGGTACCCCCCGCAGTGAATTAGTGTACTTCGCTTGGTTACATAATCTGACAAAACTCTGGCCTAACTCGACATTTGGAGGTTCTATCTTTTGTATTTTCTATTGGATACGTTATCCTGTAGAAAACTGGGTTTGTCAAAGGGATAATGTCGAGCGGACTTGACATTTCCCGGACTCGGCTCTACTCTCAGATGGAAAGCATACTTTCCATGGAACTGGGTGTACGCAATCGCGTTAAAGAGTTCCGCATGGCCCGCGGATGGACACAGGAAGACCTGGCCAAGGCTGCGGGAGTCTCGCGGCAGAGCATCAACTCGATCGAGCGAAACCGCTACGTGCCCAGCCTGCCCTTGGCGCTGACCTTCGCGCGCGTATTTCGCTGTGCAACCGACGAAATCTTTCAATTGGAGACCCAAGCATGAGCCATCCTCTGAGCAGAATTCCCTTCTTCGGACAGTTTGTCGACGAGCGCTTTCTGGAGCATCGGCGCCGGTCGACAGCCGTTGCGGGCCTGACGGGCGCGCTGGTGACGCTGTGCATCTTCGAGTACCGGATCTTCGCAAAGCATGTCATCAGCTGGGATCTGCTGACCATTCTGGCGACGATGGTCGTGGTGAAGCTCGGTCTGATGCTCTGGTACAAGGTCCGCGACTGAAAGCAACAAACTGGAAGCAATGAGAGGAGGAAACATGTGCATTGCAAATGATCAGCTGGATCGACGGAGCCGGTGGCTTCGAGCGCTGGCGAGTTTGGCGTTGGTAGCTGGGCTGCTTCTGTGGAACTTTGGGCGATCGGCCGGCCACTCGACAGGTGCATGGTTCGATGCAACGGTCGGGCTGCTGATGGGCTTCTCGATCGCGACGAATCTTCTGTTGGTTCGACGGTCGCGGTGCGGAAACCACACCATCTGAATTCAGGCCGCCGTCTCGCTCGACACAGTCATTTTGCTCGGTCTTCTATACTGATCGGACGATGAGTTTGCGCGACACACAATCGGCCCGCATCCGTTCCCACCACTTGCAGGAGCGCGCCGAGCGCTTCTTTCCCGGCGGAGTCAACTCGCCGGTTCGGGCATTTCGCGCAGTGGGCGGGGCACCGCCATTCATCGAGCGGGCCGAGGGCGCGTGGCTCGAAGATGTGGACGGCAATCGATTCATCGACTGCTTCGGCTCGTGGGGCCCAATGATCCTCGGCCATGCATTTCCGCCTGTTGTGGAAGCGATCGAGCGGGCCGCGCGCAACTCCGTGAGCTTTGGCGCATCGACGGCAACAGAGGCTGACTTGGCCGAGCGCGTCGTCGCCTGCTATCCGTCGATCGAGATGCTGCGCTTCGTCAGCTCCGGCACCGAAGCCACGATGTCGGCGATTCGTGTCGCGCGCGCCGCGACCGGGCGCAAGATCGTCATCAAATTCGAAGGCTGCTATCACGGACACGCCGATGGTTTGCTCGTCAAAGCCGGCTCGGGTGTGGCGACGTTTGGCATCCCCGGCTCTGCCGGCGTGCCTGAGGAAATTGCAGCGCTGACCCGTGCTCTGCCCTTTAACGATGTTGCCGCGGTAGAAGCCGCATTCGACGCCCATCCCGACGAGATCGCGGCGATCATTCTGGAGCCGGTGGTGGGTAATGCTGGCTGCATTCCGCCCAAGCCGGGCTACCTGAAAGCTCTGCGTGAATTGACCGAGCGCGAGGGCGCGTTACTCATCGTCGACGAAGTCATGACTGGCTTCCGCGTGGCGCTGGGCGGGGCATGCGAACTCTACAGTCTCGATCCCGACCTCGTCACCCTGGGCAAGATTATCGGCGGCGGGCTGCCGGTGGGTGTCTTCGGCGGCAAACTGCGTTTGATGCAGCTCCTTGCACCTTTGGGGCCGGTCTACCAGGCAGGCACGTTGAGCGGAAACCCGCTGGCCATGGCCGCGGGCATTGCGACCCTCGACTATCTGCAGGAACACAAGGCGGAGGTCTATCCGCAAATCGAAGCAACTTCAAAGGCGGTCTTTGAGGGCGTTGCCGCTGAGGCGGCCAAAGCAGGAGTTCCGCTCACGACCAATCGCGTCGGAGCGATGGGCACCTGGTTTTTCCAGGCCTGTCCGGTCACGAATTACGACGAAGCGGCGAAGTCCGATACTGCTGCGTTCGGCCGATTCCATCGCGCCATGCTGGAACAGGGTGTGTGGTTGCCTCCATCGCAATTTGAAGCAGCGTTCATCGGAACAGCGCACGGAGACGCCGAAGTACGCAAGACGGTTGAGGCCGCGCGCGTGGCGTTCGCTGCAGTGAAGGACGCTTAGCACAGGTCTACCAGTGACACGCAGGTACCTCTCTCGATTCTTCAGGAGATTCTCCAGTGAATTCGCGAGGACAAACTATAGTCCTTAATCGCCCTGTCGGCGAACGAGAACTGGAACTGATCCAGACGAGCGGCAATCGCGCATTTCCTCCGAGGCTGCCTGAACAGCCCATTTTCTACCCTGTGCTCAATGAGGAATATGCAACGCAAATCGCACGTGATTGGAATACCCGCGACGGCGGAACCGGCTATGTTCTAAAATTCGAAGTTGAATCAGAGTACTTGGGCCGATACGAAGTCCAGACGGCCGGCGCGAGGATGCATGAGGAGTATTGGATTCCAGCGAAGGATCTGGAGGAATTCAATCGACGTCGGTGCGATCAAAGTGCTCGCTGAATATAGGGCCTCCGGGTAAGCGCACCATGAATAGAAATGGCATCGAATCTATATTGGCCGCACCGCAGGCGCCCACGCATCCAGCGTGACGAATTGATGCGATGAACTGTAGCGCCTGAGAAGTTGCTGCGCAGCACTCACCGAGGGGCCACGATTCGCGCCCAGGCCGCGATGCCCGCCATCATGCAGGACAATGTTTGTGCCTGAACCGCGCTGCTGGTTGCGATCGATCTTAGTCACCAAGCTGGCGGCGATGCGGTCGGTCGAAGGCTCGGCCCAATCATCGGTCATCGCATTCCACGTCACCGGCGTCAGGCCGAGTTCGCGTGCAATGAGCAACACCGCGGGCCGCCGCGCGCCATAGGGCGGACGGAAGAATCGAATCGGCTCGCCCGTGATCTGCTGGAGCGTATCGCTTGTCTTCTGCAGTTGCTCGCGGACCTGATTCGCGGCAGTGCGTGCAAGGTTGGGATGATTCCAGGAGTGGTTGCCGATCAAGTGGCCTGCGTCCGCGATCTGCCGCACCAGTGCCGGTTCGGACTGCGCGAATTTGCCGAGCATGAAGAATGTTCCGTGCACTCCATGCTCAGCCAGGATGTCGAGCAGGCGCGGTGTCCATGCGGGGTTGGGACCGTCATCAAAGGTGAGGGCGAGTTCGTTGGGCCGACGCGGTGCGGTCAGCGTGCGGCCGAAGATCTGCGACGTGGGCCATACGGAAGCGTAAGTAAATCCGCCCACTGCCAACCCTGCCGCACCGGCGAGTCCAAGCCCGGCCGAAACTACTGTTCCCAAAGGTGAAAGCATTGCTGACATCAGTGTGCGCCGGACAGTCGAGAAGTCGCAACTATTGCGCTCGAACCGCATCCTAACTTGTGACTTGCGCCACATCCGGGAGGCGTATACTCACAACTGTTCGGGCTGCACCTTGGGTTTGCAGGGCGGCACTGGAGTTAATATGAGCCTTATCAGCTTTTCCGCCGGTGGAGCGTCTTCCTCCGGTTCTCCTCTCACAAAAGTGACCATGCCTGCGCTGGCTGAGATGAAGCGTCAGGGCAAACCGATCTCTGCGCTCACCGCGTATGACTACGCCACTTCGCGCCTCGTCGACGAAGCCGGCATCGACCTGGTGCTGGTCGGCGACTCGTTGGCCATGGTAGTGCTGGGCCATGAGAACACACTTGCGGTCACTGTGGACGAGATGGTGCACCACACGCGGGCCGTGCGCCGCGCCGTTCGGCGCGCGCTGGTGGTTGCCGATATGCCGTTCGGCAGCTATCACGGGACTGTTGCGGATGGAGTCGCTAGCGCGGTCCGCTTCGTGAAGGAAGCGGGGGCCGAAGCGGTCAAGATTGAAGGCGCGCGCGTCGAGCTGGCGCGCGCGCTGACCGCAGCAGAGATTCCCGTCGTAGGCCACCTCGGGCTGACTCCGCAGAGCGTGCATCGCATGGGCGGCTATCGGGTGCAGGCGCGCGACACCGCTGAGATTCTACGGCTACGCGCCGATGCTAGTGCTTTGGCTGCTGCCGGCGCTGGTGCAATCGTGCTTGAGGGCGTACCGCGCGAGGTTGCACGGCAAATCACCGAAGAGTTGACGATTCCAACCATTGGCATTGGCGCCGGCCCGGATTGCGATGGACAGATTCTGGTCTTCCACGACCTCATAAATCTCACCTTCGCGCCGCCTCCCAAATTTGTGCGGCGCTATGCGGATGCCGCGGAGCTGATTCGCGACGCCGTCGAGCACTATCGCGAAGATGTGGAGCACCGGGCATTTCCCTCGGATGCGGAGAGCTACCATCTACCCTCTGGGGCACGAAAGAAGGCGAACGAGTTCGACGAAGAGAATGCAGTCGTGAATCGCGATGCTCTGCAGGAGTGGGAGAGTTAAGTAAGGTCGATGGACCTTCTTCGCACGGTGGAAGAATTGCGGAAGTGGGCGCGCATGAATCGCAGGTTTAGTGCGCGTGTCGGCCTGGTGCCCACTATGGGTGCGCTGCATGCCGGACATGCTTCGCTGATCCGGGCTGGCGCTGGGTCCTGCGATCGAGTGGCTGTCAGCATCTTCGTGAATCCCACCCAATTTGGCCCCAACGAAGACTTCGCACGCTATCCGCGGGCGTTCGAAGCCGATTGCGCGCTGGCGGAGCGCGAAGGCGCCGACGTCGTGTTTGCGCCCACCGTTGAAGGGATGTACCCGCACGGTGCGATGACGTTCGTGGACGTCGAAGGTCTGAGCGAGCGGTTGGATGGCGCCTCTCGGCCCGGCCACTTTCGCGGCGTAGCCACTGTGGTCGCAAAGCTGCTGATTGCCGCCGAGCCCGATCGCGCCTTCTTCGGCCAGAAGGATGCGGCCCAGGTCGCAGTGCTGCGGCGCATGACAACCGATCTCCGACTCGGCACCGAAATTGTGGTGTGCCCGATCGTGCGCGAAACCGACGGTCTGGCCTTGAGCTCGCGCAACGTCTATTTGAGCGCAGAGGAGCGCAGGCAGGCACTGGTGCTGAGCCGGGCGGTCCGGCACATCGAAGAGCTGGCGGCACAAGGCGAACGTGGAGCGAGCGCGTTGATCGATGCGGCGCGTGCCGTCTTGGCGACTGAGCCAGCAGTCCGCGTCGACTACGTCTGGCTCGTCGATTGGGCCACGCTCTTGCCAGTCGAGACGGCGACGGCGGGAACGCTGTTCGCCGTAGCAGCCTATGTCGGATCGACAAGGCTAATCGACAATGCCGTAATTTCGTAGACCGCTCATCGGTGCGCAAGTCGATCGTCAAATCTCCGTTGCAGAATCGCGGCTGAGCCTGCACTCTGGATGCAATGCCGGAACTGCCCGACATCACCGCATATATCACAGCCCTCGAAGCGCGCATCCTCGGCCAGACCATCGAGCATGTGCGGCTGGCCAGCGTGTTTGTTCTGCGGACGGTCGAGCCTCCGATCAGCGCTGCGGAGGGCATGACGGTGCGTGCGCTGCGCCGCATCGGCAAACGGATCGCGATTGGCGTCGACGATCTACCACCCCATGGACGAGGACCTGTCCATGGGGACCCCGGGCTGCTCTGGCTCGTGATTCACCTCATGATCGCAGGCCGTCTGCACTGGAAAGCGGCGGGGGCCAAGCTTGCGGGGAAAAATGCCCTGCTGGCGCTGGATTTTCCGAATGGGTCTCTTGTTTTGACAGAGGCCGGATCGAAGCGGCGGGCGTCGCTCCATATCGTCCGCGGCAACGATGCACTCGACGCGATGAATCCCGGCGGCGTTGAGATCTTCTCGACAGATCTCGACGGATTTCGCGCGGCCCTGTCACTAGAAAACCGCACGCTCAAGCGCGCTCTTACAGATCCGCGCCTGATCAGCGGCGTCGGTAATGCGTACTCCGATGAGATTCTTCATGCGGCGCAGCTCTCACCGATCGCGCAAACCCACAAACTCAAAACGGAAGAGTGGGAACTGCTCTACAAGTCCACACGGGACACGATGGCTCTGTGGATCGACAGGCTCGGCGCCGAAGCGAAGAAAGCATTCCCCGAGAAGGTGACGGCCTTCCGGCCCGAGATGGCCGTGCATGGACGTTTCAATTTACCTTGCCCGCGCTGCGGTGAGAAAGTGCAGCGCATTCGCTATGCCGACAACGAAACGAACTACTGCGCTCAGTGCCAGACCGGCGGCAAGGTGCTGGCCGACCGCAGCCTTTCGCGTCTGCTTGGCTCGGACTGGCCACGCACGCTCGACGAGTTGGAAGCACTGAAACGAAAGTGATTGTGGACTTCGCTCTGATTCCGCGCGGCGATTTGACACCATAAACGGCATTTGCGAAACTCAAAGATGCTGCCTGTCTGACCGATCCAGTCAGACTTCTCTCCCGTGCCGAAGTGGCGGAATTGGCAGACGCGCGTGGTTCAGGTCCACGTACTCGCAAGGGTGTGGGGGTTCGAGTCCCTTCTTCGGCACCAAAAGATGCATATCTCGCTCAAGATAGACATAACAACCTTAGATTTAGTATCTTATGCGTCCTAACATCTGCCAAGCTCCAGCCTGAATCCTCTCCAGGGCCATTCGCCGCAGCTGATCGATGTTGGCCCGTCACACGACTAGAGTGCTCTCTTGAAGGAACCCCGATTGGGCGCTGAGGACCGGGAATGTTCGCGGTTGATTGGAACGCCTGCCGATTAGTCGCGATGACAATGCTGGAAGAATAGGCCTCGCCGAGAAACCTAGGCAATCACAATCTCGTCAAACACGGAGCAGGAACTTGATACGTTGGCCGGGAAACAAATCCCGAGAAGTCGACTTTCGTTACCGATCTGACCTCCGCGAGTGACGCGGCACCTTACGCCCAAAGGGAGGGCTCGAGGAATGCGGTGTAAACTGCGACTGACTATGCGATTGCTTGCTTCCTCGCGTGTAAGACGCAACATGCTGGCTTTGGGTCTCTGCCTGCTGGCGGTGCTTTTCGCACTCGAGGCAAAAACCGCCTGGTACGGTCCGACAAGTCGGCCAAATGATGATATCCAGAGCCAGAAGGCTCGCCCAGTGGACTTACCCGCGGTTGTATCTCATGGCTATTCTACACTTCCCCCCTTTACGCTCGCTCTTGTTTTCCTAGCGTCTGTTGCGGCAATTGCGTGGACGGATGCTAATTTTCTCCCCGGCGTTGAGGTTGATTTCAATCACATTCCGGTTTCTGCGGCGTCTTACTTCTCTCCCGGGCTTTTCTTCCGCCCCCCGCCAGCGCCTTAGTCGTCATAAACGACTTCTCGAATCATGCGCCTCCCGCTGTCCTGATCAATTGAATCCACGAGATTCGCGGCGGCAGTGTACTTTTCATCACGAACGGCAGTCCGCTTGCAGGTTTCTGCCTCCGTCCCCTGGCTGTCAGAGAAGCGATTCGTAGGCAGGCCACTCCATAACCAGGAGTCCGACATTCATGCACAAATCTCGTTCTATGGTTCGGGCCGTTCTCGCATTGTTTTGCGCAGCCCTTTGCTTCTCCGGTTGCAGAGACAACAAGGGAAGAGCGGATCCCGATTCTTCCATCGTTCCCTCGGCGCGTGTCGCTGGAGCGCAACGTGGCAACATCTCGCGTGTGCTCACACTGGCTGGGCAGTTCCAGCCATATCAGGTGGTTGACGTTCACCCCAAGGTGAGCGGCTATATGGCGCGCATCAACGTCGATATCGGCGACATCGTTCATCGAGGACAGACTCTGGCTGTGCTGCAGGTGCCCGAGTTAAAAGCTCAGTTGCAGGCCGCCACCTTTGCGATGGGACAGAGCAAAGAAGAGATTACGCGGGCCCAGCATGAAATCAACCGTGCCGAAGCGACTTACACGGCCCTGCACGCGCAATCGGAACGATTGAAACAGGCCGCTGCCACCCGCCCCGGACTCATCGCACAACAGGAACTCGACAATGCGCTGGCGCAGGATCTCTCGGCTCAGGCGCAAGTGGATGCCGCCAAGGCTGCCATGGCCGCCGCCAAACAGCACATGGGCGCGGCTACCTCAGACAAAGAGAGCGTTGAGGCGCTCGAAAACTACACCAATGTCACAGCGCCCATCGCAGGCGTCGTAATTTGGCGCTATGCCGATACAGGCGCGCTCATTCAAGGCGGAACTGGCTCGAACGATCAGGCGCTGCCGATTGTGCGCTTGTCGCAAAGCAGCCTTCTGCGTCTGCGCGTTCCCGTTCCCGAAGACGACGTGCAATACGTGCATGCCGGCAATCGGTTGCAAGTGCGCGTGGATGCGATCAGCCGCAGTTTCACCGGCAAGATTGTGCGCTTTACGCGCAATGTGAACTTCGAGACGCGCACCATGGAGACCGAGATCGATGTCGAGAACAAAGACCTCGCCATCGCTCCGGGCATGTATGCCAACACTCTGCTCGAACTCCAAGAGCACGGCAATGTCGTCACGATACCCGTGGAAGCCTTGGTGTTGAAGGGCCGGGAGCAAACAGTCTACGTGCTTGACGGCAGCAATCGCATTCACATCCGCAGCGTTCAGGTGGGTTTGCAAGGACAAAAGCTCGCTGAGATTGTCACCGGACTCAATCCGGGCGACCGTGTCGTGCGCGGCGGGCAGGAGAACTATCACGAAGGAGAACAGGTCGACCCTCTCCTTACTCTCGAACCGGCGTCCGACACCATTCACCAGACCGGCGGCACCATCGACATGAACGCGGGGGAAAAGGAGGGAGACAACTGATGCCGAAGTTTGCGCTTAACTTCCCTTTCTTCATCCTGATGCTGTGCCTGATGGTGGCGCTGGTGGGCGTCGTCAGCGTGTTGAGGATGCCGGTAGACCTGTTCCCCGACATCGACATGCCGGTAGTCGTGGTGGCCACTTTCTATAGCGGTATGCCGCCGCAGCAGATCGAAGCCGACATCACCAATACTTTCGAGCGCTTCTTCACTCTGGCCGCTAATGTGGACCACAGTGAATCGCGTTCGCTCACCGGCGTCAGTCTGATCAAGATTTACTTCAAACCCGGCACGGACCCTAATGCCGCCCTCTCAAACGTGGCCAATCTCGCCATGGCCGACCTGCGCCGCCTTCCTCCCGGCACGTTGCCTCCAGTCGTGCTCGGCCTCACGGCCTCCTCACAGCCCGTCTGCCTCATCACCCTCAAAGGCCAGGGCCTGAACGAAACGCAACTGAAGGACCTGGCGCAGTTCCAGGTGCGCAACCAGATCTCCAACGTTCAGGGCGCTTCGGTACCCCAACCCTACGGAGGCACATATCGCCAGATTCAGGTCTACGTCGATCCCCTGAAGTTGGAGGCGCACAACCTCAGCCTGAACGATGTGGTGGAGGCAGTGAACAATTCCAACCTGATTCTCCCCGCCGGCGATGTGCGTATCGGCTCCAAGGACTACAACATTTATGCCAACAGCCAGTTCCCCGACGCGAAGTCGATGAACGAAATGCCGCTCAAATCGGTGGGCAACTCCTCGGTGCTTGTGGCAGACATCGGTAAAGCCAAGGACGCGGGGGCACTCCAATACAACATCGTGCGCATCGACGGCCAGCGTTCCGTTTATGTCCCGGTCTTCAAGCAGGGCGGCAACTCGAACACCATCACCATCGTGAATGGCATGAAGCAGGCCATCCAGCACCTCGTCGACATCCCCGAATCGCTCAAGACGGCGGTGGTTTTCGATCAGTCCGTCTTCGTCAAGCTGGCTATCAAGGAACTGGTCAACGAGGCCACCATCGGGCTAGTGCTCACCGGGCTCATGATTCTGCTGTTTCTGGGCAGCCCGCGCGCCACGGTTGCGGTCATGCTTTCGGTTCCCCTTTCGGCCGTAGCATGCCTGCTGATGACCAATGCCGTGGGCGGCTCCATCAACACCATGATCCTCGGCGGGCTGGCGCTTGCCTTTTCGCGGCTGATCGACAACGGCGTCGTGGTGCTCGAGAATATCTTCCGCTACATGGAACTCGGCGAACCCCCGCTCCTGGCGGCCGAAAAGGGTGGCACCGAGGTTTCCCTCGCCGTGCTCGCTGCCACGGTAACCACTTCCATCGTTTTCCTTCCCGTGGGAGCGCTCACCGGTGTCAGCAAATACCTCTTTACTCCCCTTGCGCTCGGTGTCGTGTTTTCCATGTTTGCCTCCTACGTGTTTGCGATGGCCGTTGTGCCGCTATTCTGCGCGAAATTCATCCACCCGCACGCACATACAGGCGCAACTCACAGCGAGCAAAAAACGCGTTTCAGATTTCAACGCATCGTGGGCCGATTCAATGACTACTTTCAGCGCATGGTCGATCGCTATGAGACGCTGGTACGCCGTTGTCTGTTGCGGCCCGGAGTGACCATCGCGATCATTCTGGGTGGAGTCGCCATCCTGCTTGCCGGACTCTCTCCTTTCATGGGGCGCGCCTATTTTCCACGCACGGATCCGGGCCAGTTTGTCATCAACCTGCGCATGCCCAGCGGAACGCGGCTGGAAGTGAGCGATCAGTACGTTGCCAGAGTCGAGCAGATCATCCGCCAAACCGTCCCTGCCGCCGATCTCGGAATGATCGTCTCGAACATCGGCGTTTATCCCGACCTCTCCGCTACCTTCACCACGAACGCTTCCATGGATACGGCCTTTGTGCAAACCAGCCTCAAGGAGAGCCACAAAACCGGCAGCTACGAGTACATGCGGCGAGTGCGTGAGCGCCTGTCGCGCGAAATGCCGGAAGTCATGACGTATTTCCAGGCAGGCGGCCTCATCGATGGCGTCATCAACCAGGGATTGCCCGCTCCCATCGATATTCAGGTCGGCTCGAACAACCTGAATGGCGCATACGATCTGGCAAGGCAACTAGCCGCTAAGATCGATGGCGTGCCCGGCGTCGCTGGTGTCTACATTCCGCAGGACCTCAATTATCCCGGCATTGCGCTCAACATTGACCGCGAAAAAGCCAGCCTGATAGGCCTCAGCGCGCGGGATGTCGTCGACAACGTGATTACCGCGATGACCTCGGACGGACAGGTTGCACCGAGCTACTGGATCGATCCTAAGAGCGGCAACAACTATATGGTCACCGTCCAATATGCGAACCGCTTTCTGAACAACATGTCCATGGACGATTTCAGGAGTATCCCGCTGCGCGGCTCCGAGCCCCAGGGCTATCCTCCCCTCGACGAAGCCAGGCAAGCGGCACTGGTCTCGCCGTCGATGTTTACCGGCGACCATAACCGGGGTTACACACCGCTGAGTTCCGTCGCCGATATTCAGCTGATCAATACGCCCACGGAAGTAGATCACTACCAGATTCGCCGCGTTATCGACATCTACGTGGCCACCAAAACCGAGGCCCTGCAGGGAGTTGGTTCCACGATCGACCGGTTGCTGAAGCAGACCAAAACAGACCTAAATACGCGGCTGACTATGCGCGGCTCTGTCGTGAATATGAATGAGGCATTTGAGGAGTTCGGTTTTGGGTTGCTGGTCGCGGTGGCTCTGGTGTACCTCGTGCTAATGGCTCAGTTCACGTCTTTCATTGATCCAGTGATCATCCTCATGGCGATTCCACCAGGGCTCGCCGGCGTCGTGATGATTCTGCTCGTCACGGGTTCAACGCTCAACATTATGTCCTTGATGGGAACCATCATGATGACCGGCATCGTGGTTTCGAACAGCATTCTCATCGTCGATTTCTCCAATCTCCTTCATCGGGAGGGCAGGCCCTTGCTTGAAGCCACCGTGGAAGCCTGCAAGATGCGCCTTCGCCCCATCCTCATGACTTCTCTGGCCACGCTGCTGGGGATGATTCCCATGGCCCTCGGCACAGAGCCGGGCAGCGAGCAGTATGCGCCCCTGGCCCGCGCCATTATTGGCGGACTGGGGCTTTCGGTCATTGTCACAGTGTTTCTGGTCCCCTCTGTGTATCTGGTGATTCATGGCCGGCGCCAACAGAGGCTCGCCGTCGCTGAGGAGTAAATCATGACCCATCAAATAACACTCCACCGGTATTCAGCCTTTTTGGTGTTTGCACAAACAGTGTGTCTATGCGGTTCGCCTTCATGCGTTGCTCAGACACAACAGGCGGCCCCGGCGATGCAGATACAAGCGTCCGCCTCATCGGCGCAGACAACCTCCGCGCCGAGCCTGACCGTTGCTCAAGCCGAGCGGATCGCCATTCGCGATAACCCACGCATCAGCGTCGGCCGCCTGCTGGCCTTGGCCCAGGCGCAGGTGACGCGAGAAGTGCGCTCTGCAGAGATGCCTATGGCGATCGGCAGCCTGACCGCCGCCGATGCGCACGATGGAAGCCGGATCACAGCAGGCTCACTCAACAATCCTTCCATCTACAACCGCGCCGCGGGGGGGCTGACGGTGAGCCAGCTCATTACCGACTTTGGCCGCACACACAACCTGATCCTTAGTGCGCAATCCGGCGCCCACGCGCAATTGGAAAACGAACGCGCCACAGAGCTTGACATTACGCTCACCGTCGATCAAACCTTCTATCAGGCGCTCACCGCGCAGGCCGTGCTGAAAGTGGCGCATCAGACCGTTGCACAGCGGCAAGCGACGGTCGATCAGGTCGGCGCGCTCACCGCGCAGAAATTACGCTCCGAGCTCGATCTGAGCTTTGCTAATGTGCAACTCTCCCAGGCCAAGTTGCTGCTCCTCGATTCGGAAAACGACGCTCAAGCTGCGATGGCCAGCCTGAACGCGGTGCTTGGCTCAGAGACGAATTCGACCTACACGCTGACGGACGACGTCAACACCGCTCCCGAGCTCGCACCGCAGGACGCTGAAGCCATGGTGCAAATGGCATTCGAGCATCGGCCGGACCTGGCAGCGCTGAACGACAAGTACAAATCTGCCCAGCAGTTCAGCCGGGCGGAGCGCGACCTGTCGCTGCCTACAGTCTCCGCAATTGCGGCAGCCGGCGGCACACCCGTGCGCGCCGATCAGATCACATCGCCCTGGTACGGAGCAGTCGGAGCCAACGTCGATGTTCCAATCTTTAACGGCTTTCTCTATACCGCTCGCGCAAAAGAAGCCAGGCTTCGCGCAAGTGCTGCTCAGGAACAGATGCGCGACCTGCGCGACACGATTGCCAGTGACGTGCGCATTGCCGTACTTCAGGCACAGGCAGCGTTCCAGCGCATCGGCGTAACACAGGAAATGCTCAACCAGTCCAACCTAGCGCTCGACTTGGCGCAGACCCGCTACAACATCGGCTTGAGCGGAATCGTCGAACTCAGCCAGGCACAGCTGGCGCAAACCGAGGCGGAAATTGCTTACGCCAAGGCGCGCTACGCCTATCAAACAGCAATGGCCGAAATAAGGTTCCAGACAGGCCAGTAGACAGACGCCCACCCCGACAGAACCCCTATCTCGGACGGCGACTGGGCAATAGATCCCTTCATCGGCACCAGGAAAGATCTGCTCTGTGGCAATGGGCCGCCTTCGGGTGGCTCTAGTCGTTCGGGTAGCTTTTCGTCAGCACGGGCGGAGGCTATCGCAGAAGGTGCGGGCCTGGGCCCATCGGTATCGACGACCATCCCAACGCAGCGCGCTCGGGCAAACCAGAGCTTCCCGTCCGTCTACCGCGTGTATTTTTGCGTCACTCCCCAGACTGATTGAGCAATTTTTTGCTCGATATGATTATTTTTATGAACGAAATGATCATTTAAGGCTATATTGATGTCACGTGATCGCAACAATGCTCCGTAGTCGCCCCCTTGGCGCTGGTCACGCCACCCCAAGTACAAGCTGGCAATTCGATAGATTTCGACCGCGTCACTGACCCTAACCTCTTGCAAAGGATGGCCTTTCATGCAGCGATTCCTCATCCGTCGTTTCTTCTGGTTGGCGCTTGTTGCTGCGCTCTGTCCCCATCTCACTTCGGCCCAGACCGTGACTGGGTCGATTGCCGGCGAGGTCTCCGATTCGAGCGGCGCTATCGTTGTGGGTGCGCAGGTGGCAACGCACAATCTCGACACCGGCGTTGAGTCCAAGACAAACACCAATGCCGCTGGCCTCTTCCGCATCGACTTTCTACCGATCGGCCACTACCAGGTCACGATCGTTGCGCCGGGGTTTGTCGCGCAGACCTTGCCCGCCTTCGCACTGGAGGTTCTGCAGACGGCGAACTTCAACGTCAAGCTCTCTGTGAGCGGCTCGGCCACCACTGTCAATGTCTCCGCCTCCGCAGCGCCAATCCTGAATACAGAGAACCCGACGCTCGATGCCACGTTCACCACGAACACCATCCAGAACCTGCCGTTGAACGGTCTCGATTTTTCGACCTTGACTCTCTACATGCCCGGCTCGGTGAATACCGACGGCACAGCGGGCATGAACAACATCGAGCGCAGCACCTCCTTCTATGACCAGGCCAACATCAACGGCAACCGCGAGCAGGCCAACAACTACACCATCGACGGCATCGACATGAACGAGACCTTCAACAACGACATCGCCTACAGCCCCGCACCTGAGGCGCTGCAGGAGATGAAGGTGTTGACGTCGAATTCGCCGGCCGACTACGGCAACGTCGCCGGCGGCGGTGTGGTCAGCGTGCTCAAAAGCGGCACCAACCAGTTCCACGGCTCGGTGTACGGTTACGAGCAGAACGCTGAGTTCAACGCCAACTCGTGGACCAACAAGAATCAGAATCCGATCATTCCCATCAGCCCGTTCGCGCAGTCTCAGTTTGGACTTACGGTGGGTGGGCCCATCAAGCATGACAAGCTCTTTTTCTTCGTTGACTACCTGGGCTCGCGCTACCACAAGGGCGGACTCGGCTCAGCCAGCGTGCTGACGGGGGCGATGCGCAACGGCGATTTCTCTGCGTTGCTTGCCGCCTCTTCTCCGATCCAGCTCTATGACTCGGAGAACAACTTTGCGCCCTATTCAGGGAACCTTGGGGTTCCCATCCTCAACCCGGTCGCGAAGTATCTCATCGCCAATCCGCAGTACTACCCGCTGCCCAATGCCACTCCGACCGATGGGTTGGTGGCGAACGATCTGCAAGGTGCGACGCGCACCTACCGCGCAAACAACCAGGGCGACGTGAAGATCGAGTACGATCCGCGCCCATCGGACAAGATCACCGGATTCACTTCGCTGTCGCGCGCCTATGACGGCACCACTGCCGTATTGCCCATTACGTTCCCCGGCATCAATGTGTATCCCACGCATATTGTGGGTGCAAACTGGGTACACATCTTCACGCCGAATGTCGTCAACTCTGCCCGCGTCGGCTTCACGCGAGTGAACTGGAACCAGGGAATTCCGGGTGATCCGACCGGTCATTTCGGGCTGAATGGAAACAACATCGTCGGCATTCCGTTCGGCGTGCAGCCTTTCGTCGGATTCTCCGATCAGGGCTATGGATCTGGCGCGGCCTTTGGCGGCGGCGGCAGCGCGAGTGATCTGACCGACGTGGGCACGGCAGGTTTTGACGGCAGCGTGATCGACAATACCTACAGTTACATCGAGAACCTGACGTGGCAGAAAGAGAAGCACACCCTGAGCATGGGCGTGCAGGCTCTGCGCTATCAAAACAACTACCCGACGAGTAACAACTTCGGATTCCTGGGCACGATGAACTACACCGGCGCGTTCACCAGCGACACCGCGCAAGCCGATGGTCTGGGCTGGCCGGGCGCCGACTTCGTGCTCGACCGCGTAGGACAGGTGGCTGCGACGTTGGGCAGCGTGCGCGTCGGCCAACGGCAATGGCGTGCGGCTGAATACATTCAGGACGACTACAAAGTCCTTCCCAACCTCACGCTGAATATTGGTCTGCGCTACGAGTACGATGAGCCGTGGATCGAGCAGAACAACAAGACTGCCAACATCAACATCGACACGGGCCAAGTGCTTTACGCCGACCACGTTCCCACAGGCGCCCCCGCTGGCTCCGGCGTCTGCAGCGACCGCGGCTGCTATCAATCGAACTTCCGCCAGTTTATGCCGCGGTTGGGCTTTGACTTCCAGGTCAACGATAAGCTGGTCGTGCGTGCCGGTTACGGCACAACCAGTTTTTATGAAGGCAACTCTTCGAACCAGCGCCTGACTGCGCAGACGCCGTTCATCGAAGGCGTCGCAATCAATGCAGTCTCACCGACGCCGGGCGCCGCAACCGATCCGGGCGGTACCCCAAGGACTGTGGAAGACGGATTCACCGGTCCGGCCAGCGGCTCGGTGACCCAGGTCTATCCGCAAAACCAGCAGCCGGCCTACATCCAGGAGTGGAACCTGACCACCGAGTACGCGCTGACCAACACTGCCTCGCTGCAGGTGGGATATCTCGGCGAGCAGGGACAGCACATCGAAGACTACGGCAACCTTAACCAGTATTTGACACCCGGCGATCCCACGACGGCTCGCTACTACAGCAACCAATACCTTGGCTCGTCGGTTGGCTCGCAGATTCTTATGATCACCGAGTCGCGGGCGATGATGAACTACAACGCACTACAGGCGGTGTTGCGCCAGCGGCTCGATCATGGTCTGGAGTTCACGCTGAACTACACGTACGGCAAGGCGATGACGAATAGCCTGGGCAACTACGCGCTAAACGTTAACGGCTACAGCGGCGCGTTCCAGAACTACTACAACAGCAAAGCAGACTACGGCCCGTCCGGCTACGACGTCACGCATAACTTGTCGTGGACCTCGGTCTACGCACTGCCCGTGGGCCGCAACCAGCTCTATCTGTCGCACGTTAATCGCGCGCTCGATGAAGCGATCGGCGGCTGGAAGATTTCGGTGGCCGGCGTCGCCTACTCCGGCTTCCCTGAAACACTGACCGGCCCGAGCGACAACTCGAACAGCTACGGAGTCTCGCGTCCGAACCAATATCGCAAACTGAAGATCGTGCACCGCAATATCAATCAATGGTTCGGCGACGATCCTTCGGCGCAGCCCTGCACAACGGCCGGTGTCGACAACGGTGTCTGCGCCTTCGGAGCGCCGGCACCCAACACCTTCGGCACGTCGAGCAACGGCGCGGTGCGCGGCCCGGGCTACTTCAACGTGGACTCGTCAGCCTTCAAGGACTTCCACATCACCGAGCATCGAACCTTCAGTTTCCGTTTCGATGCGTTCAACGTGTTCAATATTGTGAGCTACGGGAACCCGGATACGAGCATTACCGATTCGACCTTTGGCCAGATCGCGAGCCAGAACTCGATTCGGTCGGCAGAACGTCACCTGCAGTTCTCGGCTCGGTACACGTTCTAATGCAGGACCGCGGAACGGTCACGCGGCCCTCGCTCGTTTTTGCTTACTCCCGGATTCCTTTATGGAAATTCAGACTTTTCATAGGGAATCCGGCTTTTTGAGGTATAACGGGATTCGTTCATTATGGTGCTAGAAATCTGTGTGGATTCCCTGGCTTCGGCAGTGACGGCCGAAGAGGGAGGGGCGGACCGGATCGAGTTGTGCAGCGATCTGATCGAGGGCGGCATTACTCCCAGTTCCGGCCTCATTCAAGCGGTCCGGTCGAAGATCGATATTCCGGTTTTTGTGATGATCCGCCCACGCGGCGGCGATCTCTATTACTCCGCGCCGGAGTTCGACATCATGGTCTCCGACCTGCTCGAAGCCAAGCGCCTGGGCGCCGACGGCGTTGTGCTTGGACTGCTCACGATCGACGGTCAGGTCGACCTCGAACGGACATCCCGGCTTGTGGAGTTGGCCTACCCTCTGCAGGTCACCTTCCATCGCGCCATCGACATGGCCCCGGACATGGAACGAGCCTGCGAAGACATTGTGAGCACCGGCGCACACCGCATCCTGACTTCCGGGGGTAAGCAGACCGCACAGTTGGGCGCCGAACAGATCGCACGTCTGGTCAAAGTCGCAAACGGGCGAATCGGCGTGATGGTCGGCAGCGGTATTCGAGCCCATAACGTACAGGAGATCGCGCGAGCTACGGGCGCTCAGGAGTTTCACGGTTCGCTTCGCAAGCGTACTCCGAGTCCAGTCACCTATCGCAACTATGCACTTTCAATGGGCGCACAGAAAGACGATGAGTTCTTTCGCTATCAATTGCTCGAGGAGGAAGTTCGTGCCCTTAGAAATGCGCTCGACGATACGGTTCAGCTGGCTGGACGCGGCGAATCCGTACAATAGCGTTATAGCCGCTCTGCACAACCATGTCCGTCAAAACAGATGAACGTGCCAAACAGATTCTTCGTCAGCTTCTGAGCCACGGAAAGACCTCCGTCGAAGATCTCACCACGCTCTTTGGCGCATCGCCCGCGAGCGTGCGCCGCGATCTGGTACGCCTGGAAGAGCGCGGCCTCGTGCATCGCACGCACGGCGGCGCGGTGTTGGCAGAAGCGGCGGTCTATGAGCCATTTCGGTTCGATGCTTCCTTCCAAATTCGTGAAGACCGCTTTGCCGCCGAGAAGCAGCGCATTGCGAGAGCCGCGGCGCAGCTTGTGCAGGATCATGAAACGATCGGCCTGACCGCCGGCACGACTACGACGCAGGTGGCACGCAGCCTGCGTCACCGCAAGAATCTGCACATCATCACCAACGCGGTCAACATCGGCATGGAACTCAGCGGGAGCAAGGGACTGGAAACCATGCTCACCGGCGGCTCGATGCGCTTCACGGATGCCTTCACTCTGATCGGCCCGGCGGCCATCGAGAGCCTCAACGTGGTGGTGATGGATCGGGTGTTTGTCGGTGTTTGCGGTGTGGACCCCGAGCGCGGAGCCACCACGATCGAGGCCGACGAAGCTGCCGTGTTCCGCGCCATGACGCGTCAGGGCAAGCAGGTTATCGTCGTTGCGGACTCCAGCAAAGTGGGCATGGTGAGTCCGGCGGTCATCTGTCCGGTCACCGACATCGACATTCTAATCACGGATGACGGCATCTCCGATGAAGCCGTCAGCGCCTTCTGCAAGAGCGGCATCGAAGTGATCCGAGCGTAGTCAACAAGCCCGGACAGGTAACAGGCGCTGCCGTTCAGGCTTTCGCTCCGCGCGATTCGAAGTAGGCCTCGATCTCTTCGAGCGTCTTCCCCTTGGTCTCCGGCAGGAAAAATGCGACCGTCGCAAGATAGACCAGCGTGAATCCCGCGAAAAGAAAGAAGATCGACGAGTAGCCGTGCTTGCTCACGAATGGCAGGAAAATCGCCGCCAGGGTTGTTGAGACGAGCTGGTTGAGCACGAGGGCCACGCTCATTCCATTGGAGCGAATCCGCGTGGGCATCAGCTCCGAGAGCGCGAGCCAGACACAGACGCCGGGGCCCATCGCATAGCTGGCGACGAAGGCGTAGAGGCCGAGTGCGACCAGAAGTCCGTTGCCGGTGGAAGGCACGGCGCTCACGACGGCCTTCTCTATTCTGAGCGGCGCGAAACGAGCGGCATCGAGACTCGCGAGGGGGTCCTTAAAGAAGGCCTGCACACCGTCCAGCGGAACGGCGCTGGAGCGATCGATGGAAAGCGGCGCCGCAGATGGGTCGTCGGATCGAGTGACGTTGCTGGCTGCGGTGAAGTCGCCATACGAATAGATAACGTCAAGCGAAGCGTGCGCGGGATCGATAGGTGTTGCGGTCTGATTCTGCGCGCTCAGCAGCCGCGCCGCCTGCGCAGGATCAAAGTGCAGATTCAGCGTCTGGTCCTGGGCGACCATGGCCTGGAGGCTCGCCGCGGCATCGATGGAATTCTTCTCTGTCCTGAGAAAGAGCACACCCACATAAATCATCGAGAGGATGATTCCGCTGGTTCCAATCATCAGAAGGAACCGTCGTCCCTTGCGGTCGACGAGTGTCATGCCGACCATGGTCATCAGGAAGTTCACCGTGGTGAATCCGACGTATCCCCAATGAGCCCAGAGGTCGGAGAGACCGCTCTGTAGGAGGATGCCAGTGTTGTAGCCGATGACGGAGTTGATGCCAGTCGCAGTGTTGGTGGCGAGAATGACGCAGGCCAGCAGAAAAGGAACGATGTATTTGCGACGCAAGAGTGAACCCGCGGACTGCGCAACCTGCTTTGCGGCGTCTGTCGCCCTGCTTGCAGTCTGTTCCATCTCATGGATCTCGAGCGTGGCCTGATCGGCAGTGCGCGAGCGCAGAAGAGCGGTGCGCGCCAGTTCGATCTTGCCTCGGCGGAAGAGCCATCGTGGAGACTCGGAGACGAAAAAACAGCCCAGAACGAAGACAGCGCCGGCCGGCAGCGAGACCCAGAAGATTTGCCGCCACGCCTGGTCTTTGTAGTGGAAGAGCGCATCTGGATTGGCAATTCGTTCGACAGCCGCGACGCGGTAGCTGTAATAGATGCCGACCAGAGCCGCGACAACGATGCCTGCGGTCAGAAGCCATTGGAAAACCGCCGTGCCGCGGCCGCGCTGCGAAGCGGTGAGACACTCGGCGAGATAGAGCGGCACAACCACGCCGATGAGTCCGGCGCTCATGCCCTGCAGCAAGCGGCCTAGGAATAGTGGCGTGAAACCCTGTGACAGAGCGATGACGGGAATGCTGACGATGAAGGCTGCGCCGCTGACAATCATCAGTGGCTTGCGACCCATCCAGTCGGCCAAAATGCCGGCAAAGAGAGTGGAGAATACGCTGCCCAGCAGCACCGCCGCAACAATGGTCGACAACTCTCCGGCAGTGAGATGCGACGTGGCCTCAAGGTAGGGATAGGCGCCGCCGATGATGCCGACGTCCACGCCATAGAGCAGGCCGCCGAAGCCCGCAACCATCAAGAGGAGGAAGTTATAGCCGCGTTTTCCCGCGGGGCTGTTTTCTGCGATCGAACCGGAGGTGGGAACAGGCGCTGCAGGCATGCAGTTTGCATTCCTCAAAGAGTTTGACTCCGCCGGGAGAGGGGCGACGGGCGAGATTTAGCGAAGCAGATACAACTTTATTCTATGGGTCTCGGAGTTGTTTGTGGCCGAAGTGTCGATTGAAACTTTGCCGGGTGCACAGTCTGCAGAAGAAAGTGTCGACTCTGTCAGACCGTCGCAGGACTCTTTGCTCCGCGCGCACCCCACAGCGCTCCAGCAGGCGGATCGGCAGGCTTGTCGATGAAGGCGATCCCGGGATACAGACACCGCAGTTCGGCGTGCATCGCTTCGCGCAGAAGAGTGACGCGTTCGAGGACGCTGCCGGTGATGGCGACGGCAGGAGGCATGAACAGGCCAGGCGAAGTGGCCGCCTCGATGCCCCAGATACGCGTAATGACCAGGCTGGCAAGATAAGCCAGATCTGCGCCCCCCTGCTTGATCACTTCCAGAGCGACGGCGTCGCCTTCTTCCGCCGCCGCGGCGAAGAGCGGAGCGAGCTTCGAGTAGTCTGGGCTGGGGCGAGCATTGGCGTGTCCAATCAATGCACCGAGCGAGTCAAGGTGCCAATGCTGCATCGCGAGATCGAGCAGCCGTGTCGGACGCTGTTGATCGATGGCGAGAAATCCGCGGCGGAGTCCTTCGACGCCGATGAAGTGTGCCGAGCCCTGGTCAGCCAGCACTGGCCCCCAGCCTCCAGCAGTCACGATGGTGCCGTCCGCGGCCCGTCCAGCGAGGTTCGATCCCGTGCCTGCCAGCACGAGCACGCCACGCTGACCGTAGAACGCAGCATCGACCGCGATCTCGACGTCGCCAACAATCTCCAGTTCGCCGCCAACGCGCTTGCTGAAGGCCTCACGCAGCCAGTCGGTGACCAGAGCCACCGTATTGCCGGCTGTGCCGATGCGGCAACGCGCGATCGACTCCATCGAAACGCCGCTGATTGCAGTCAGCTGGCGCATTCCCTCGTCGAGGTTGGCCTCGACCGTGCTCGCGTCGGCGCGCATCCGTTTGATGGTGCCGGTGCGCACCCTGGCCAGTTCGCGCGACTCGTCGCCGAGCAGGAATTCTGCCTTGGTGCCGCCGGCATCTACGCCAAGAAAATAAGACATGTCGATTCCTTGTTAGTTTAGAGAATCCCGCAAAATCATTGAGCCTGGGCGAGCACGCCGTTCAAAAGAAAATCGCGCACGCGGGCTGAGACTGCAGCTGAATCGCAGTTCATGATCAGGTGAGCGCATGTCCCCTGTGAGATATAGCTCGGAGCCTGCAGCGCTGCAGCCCAATCGAGGGCGGGCTGCGGATTCACCAGGTGGTCGCGGGCGCTGACGATCACCAGAAAGCGAGCAGTCGTGGCTCTGGCTGCTTCCGCAATGCTGCGGCTGCCGATTACGTCCTGGTGGGTGATGGCCTTCAGCTGGGCGAGACGATCGTTGGCATCGATGGAAAGAGGCGCCTCCGCCTGGGCGAAGAACGCGTTTAGACCTGAAGGCGGAGTGTCCGCATTGCGTTCCTCCGGGCTCGTGACCGTGAGATTGCCGAAGAGATTCGCCAGCTTCAATGGTGGTTCCGAGGTATAGCGACCGCCCTTGAAGTCCGGATCGGAGACAATCGATTCGATCATGATGTGCTTGACTTGCAGGTCGTACGATGTGAGCCGCGGCGTGCCGAGAATAGGGATGGCCAGATCGAAGAAATGTGGATAGTCGACAGCCCAAACGAAGGTCTGCTCTCCACCCATCGAAAGACCGACCACCGCGTGCAGATGCTGCAGATGAAGGACCTCAGTGACGAGGCGGTACTCGGCCTGGACCATGTCGCGTGTGGTGATGGCGGGAAAGTCGGGGCCGTGCTGCGGGACCGGCGTATTCGACGGCGATGAGGAGACTCCATTGCCGAGAGCATCGACCGCGATGCCAAAGAAGCGGCTCGTGTCGACCAGCTGCTGCGCCGACGGCACGTTGCCAAAGAATCCGGTGAGATCGGCTGAGGTCCCGTAGAGCCAGGTGGGCATCAGCACGGCGTTGTCGCCAACAGCGTTGAGTCGACCAAAGGTGCGATACCCGATGCGGCATTCATGGAGGACCTGCCCGCTCTGCAGAGGACAGTCGCCAAGATGAGCGACGCGGAGCTGTCCGTCTGTGGAGTTCTGCGCAGAAACCTGAATCAGAACGAGTAGAAGACTCGCCCCGGCGACAGAGCGGAGAAAAAGTCGGCGGGAATATCTCACTGAGAAAAGTGTACGTTCCATGTCTCGTTGTCGGAGGGAAGCTTGGGTGCTCCTCCAGGGACGAATCCGATCCCTTCTTGCCATGATCGTTTATGAGAAAAACAATCATCGACATGAGAATTTGATGGGGACATTCAGCCCAAACTAATAAAAAATCTGTGCATGGCCTAGAAGGAAGTTGCCTGACGCATGTAGAATCGGTCCGACATGTCGGACAAGATTAACCAGCGCTCCGAACAGATCATCAAGTTTCTGCTGTCGGTTGGGAACGCTTCCGTCGAAGAAATCCTCGCCGTAGCCGGTTCTTCCGCACCCAGCATTCGTCGCGATCTGGCTCGCCTCGAGAACCGCGGACTCATCCGCCGCACGCACGGCGGTGCCACGCTGGTCGAGCCCTTGCTTTACGAGCCCTTTCGTTACGACAGCTCTTTTCTGGCTCGCGAGCAGCGCTTCCAGGTGGAAAAGCGCCGCATCGGCCTGGCGGCTGCCGAACTGGTGCAGCCCAACGAAACCATCGGACTCACCGCAGGCACAACAACCACCCACATCGGCCGTAGTTTGCGCCACAGGGAGAAGATCCAGGTCATCACCAATGCCATCAACATTGGCATGGAGCTGTGCAATCAGCCCGGTGTGCGTACCGTTCTGACCGGCGGCGGTGTGCCCTGGGCCTGGTCTTTTTCTCTCACTGGAAACGCCGCCCTGACTTTCTTGAACGATGTGTACATGGACAAGGTGTTCCTCAGCGTGACCGGTCTTGACTTCGAGCGAGGCGCCACGACGCTCGAAACCGACGAAGCCCTGGTTTATCGCAAGATGGTTAAGCAGGCAAAGCAGGTCATCGTTGTCACAGATTCGAGCAAATTGGGACATGTGAGTCCGGCTTTCATCTGCCCAGCCAGCGACATCCATGTCCTGATCACCAATACAGGCGCTTCGCCTCAGTCTCTGGCGCCGTTCGAACGACAAGGTGTTCGGGTGATTCTGGCCTGAGTCGGCCTTCCTTTGCCCTGACAACTCCTCACTGGTTTGCCTTACGGATCATCGGCTCCAGGACGCTTCTTGCAGCGCTAACTCGCTTATTTAGAACACTTTCCCCCAATCTCACAAGGATCTCACTCGCAGAGGTATGACGCTCACAAGTCGTGCCATTTGAGACGTTTCTGCCCATTGCCGAACTCTGATCTGGCCAAACCAACCCTTCTCAGCTCATCGACTTGATCATTTTCTGCCAATTTGTTCAATTCTCTCTTGCAATTTATGTCCGCTCGCCCTATTGTTTCAGAACGAAGAACAGCCCTGCACTTTTCGCAAAGCGAAGAACGACTCGAATCAGACTTCGATTGCGATCAGGGAGGCCAGAATCTGGCCAGCACTTGCTCCACCTTGGGAGAGAACAGTGATCCGATGCCGGAAAGTTCCATCGCGTCAGCCACAGTCGGGTTGGATGCCGCAGTCCTCGCAACAGCCCAATGCGCGATCGACTGGACCGGACGTGCTCTTTTCTGTAAATCCCAGGGTGAACCGGTTCGACACAAAGCTGCCTGCTCAACACGCTTGAATTCACCCCGTCCAAAACACCCCGCGGTTGGACACCACCGGATTTCAATGAAAGGTGCGTTGGCAATGATTGATTCACTACAGGTCCTACACCAGATCTCCCTTTCGCAACGTCTTCATCCGACCAACGACGGCGCTGGCACGTGGAAGAGCTCCGTACGCAGGTTCGCTCAACTCTTGTGGCTCCTTCCGTTGCTCTTGTCTCCGCTCGCCAGCTCTGCGCAAGAGCTGTCGGCAACCCTCAGTGGAACGGTGACAGATAGCAGTGGAGCGGTGATTCCCCGCGCTGCTGTCACGGTCACACTCAACGGCGTCAATGCGTCCGGCCGTCTCGTGGAGTCGAATGCGTCGGGGTTCTATACGGCAACCAATCTGCCCGCTGGCACCTACAGTGTGAAGGTTGTCGCCCAGGGATTCGAGACCTACGACGGTAAGAACATCGTGCTCGACGTTGCCGAGAAGCACACGTTCAACATCCAGCTCAAAGCCGGTTCTGTGACGACCACCGTGACCGTCGAAGACAATCCTGTTTCGGTCGATACGGAGAGCAGCGCTCAGGCCGGCACCATCTCGAGCCAGCAGGTCGAGGAACTCGAAATCAACAGCCGCAACTTCGAGCAGTTGATCACTCTGCAGCCCGGCGTTGTGAACCAACTCGGCGATGAAGCCAACTCCGGCAGCACGGCCATTTCTGTCAACGGCGCGCGCACGACGGCCAACAACTGGACCGTGGACGGCGCCGACATCAATGACTCCGGCTCCAACGGCACTGCGGTGAGCGAGCCCAGTATGGAAGCCATTCAGGAGATTACCCTCGAAAGGGGCAGCTACGACGCCGGCTATGGACGCTCCGGCGGCGGTCAGGTGCTGGTAGCCACCAAGAGTGGCTCGAGCTCCTTCCACGCCAACGCCTACGAGTACGTCCGCACAACGAATTTCAACGCGAACGACTGGCTCAATAAGCAGAGCCAAATCACGAATGGCCTGCCCAATGAAGCGGGCGTCTATCATCAGAACGTGTACGGCTTCACCTTTGGTGGTCCCATTTACATTCCGAAGGTCTACAACGAGAACAAAAAGAAGACGTTCTTCTTCTGGTCAGAGGACTGGCACAAGATCAATCAAGCCGGCTCCAGCATAACCTTGAACACTCCCACTCCTGACCAACTGGCGGGCAACTTCATCGTTCCGGCGCCCGCTCCGGGAGGCGCTCTCATCGCTCCGCCGGCGCTGCCTGCGGGCGTGTCTCCCAGTTGCGAGACGTTCACCCGCAATGTCGACGGAAGCGGTCAGGGAACCGTCAATGTCAACCAAGCGGGCTGCGTGAGCGCCGATGCACAGGTTTACGTGACCAACGTTTTCGCTCCCAATGCGAACGCATCCGGAGTGGAAGTCGTCAACGTCCCTGCGCAAAGCGATTACCGCGACGATATCGTGCGCATCGACCACTACTTCAACGACAAGGTGCACTTTTATGCGCGCGGCATGAATGACATCATGCCTGTGACCGAGCCGCTCGGCCTGTGGGCGGGGAACAACTTTCCGAAACTAGCCGCCGCTGCGGTCGACTCGCCCGGCAAGAACGTGGTGGGTAACCTCAGCTACGCCATCTCCCCAACCATCGTGAACGAGCTTGAGTTCGTCTACTCGCAAGGAACCTATCACTCCTCGTTCATCGGCTCTCCCTTTGCCGATTCCGCCAGCGCGCTCAGCACGCTGTCACCGCAGACTCAGAAGTATCAGGATCCCTACGGGCGCGTTCCCGGCGTCGCCATCAATAACATCCAGAGCTTCTCCGCCGGCTCCACTCCCTGGAAAGAGCGCAACCTGGATCGCACGTACTTTGACAACCTGTCCATTTCGGCGGGCAAAAATACTCTGCGCTTCGGATTCCAGATTCAGCAGATGCTGAAGAGCGAAAATGCGGTTGCTGGCGAAGCCAACTTCACTTTCACCCAGCAGTACAATCCCTTCACCAACTTCCTGCTCGGCAATGTCTCCACTTATAGCCAGCAGAACGAAGATACGATCCCCGATCTCAACTACTACAACCGCGAGGTCTACGCTCAGGACGACTTCAAGCTCAACAAGAAGCTGACCCTGAACGTTGGCCTCCGCTGGAGCAGCTTCCCATCGGCGACTGACAAGAACAACACTCTCACCAACTTCGATTCGCTACTCTTCAGCGGAGCGGCAGCTCCGGCCATTGATCCTTCGACTGGCAACTTTGTCGCCAACCAGACGCTGGGCGGTGTTGCGCTGATTCCGGCCACCTACGCCAATGGCATCATCTTTCCCACAGGAGCGGCCTGCGCCAAGGCGAAGATCTTCTCCGCGCAGGTACAGTGCTCGCCCTATGGCGGTACCATCAATCCGAACGACAATGCGAACTTCGCGCCACGCATCGGCTTTGCCTACAACCCCGACGGTCGCGGGCTGACCTCCATCCGCGGCGGCTTCGGAATCTTCTACGATCGCCTGCTCAACGGCATCTATGAGCAGAACGCGTTCTACGATCCACCTGTTGTGCAGACGATCACGGTTAACGATGCCTACTTTGACACGGCCGGCGGCGCCGCAGGAGCTGTCAATCTTGGGCCCAACCTTCTCTGGACCACAGGTACTCCGACCTTCCGTGCTCCTAACTATGCCGACTGGAACTTCACTGTGGAGCGCCAGATTCTGCCCACCACGGTTCTTTCCGTGGCGTGGGTAGCGAACGAGTCTCGTCATCTCCTGGGCGAGTACGACGGCAACCAGCCTACGGCGGCGGCCAGAGCGGCAGCGCCTGCAGGGACCGACGTCAACGCCATCCGTCCTTTCTTGGGCTACAGCTACATGCGCACAAAGTCGCCCATCTTCACGAGCAACTACAACGCGCTTCAGCTCGACTTCACCCACCGGTCGAGGGACCTGACCTTCAACCTGGCCTACACCTGGTCCAAGGTCCTAAGCACCAACTCGAATGACCGCGGCACTGCCGCCACCAACACGTATGACCTGAGGCAGGACTACGGTCCGACGACGTTCAACACGCCGCAGGTGCTGATCTTCAACTACGTCTATACCCTTCCGTTCTACAGGAACCAGGTGGACGGAGTAGGTAGACTGCTAGGCGGCTGGGAGCTGTCCGGTATCACCTCACTGATGTCCGGCTCCAGCTTCTCTCTCATTCAGTCCGAAGATCCATTCGCGACAACGTATGGGGGACGCGGCCTGGGCATCGGCATCGTTGACCCCGACAATGCCTCTCTCGTCACGCAGACCAGCGCGGTGCACATGACCAAGAAGCCCGGACAGTGGTTTACTCCCGGCTCGTTCACTCAGACTGTCGGCGGGTTCAGCACCCTGGGGCCGGGTTCGCTTCTTGGGCCTGGAATCGACAAGTGGGATATGGCTCTGGCCAAGAACACTGCGATTGCCGAACATGTGAGCTTCCAGCTCAGAGTTGAGGCATTCAATATATTCAACCATCCGATCTTCGGAAGCCCCAGCTCGAGCGGTCTCGGCGGCACCAGCGGCATCAGCAATAATATCGACGCATCTAACTTCGGGGCGGTCACTTCTGACCACGAACCCCGCATCCTGCAGATGGGCGGAAAGATCCGCTTCTAGATCTTTCTCTTCTTTCTCAAAGGCCGGAGCATTCGCTCCGGCCTTTTACTTTTGAGTCGAAGAAAGCTCATCTATTCTGATCCGCAGGTGCGGCCGGTGTGGCCGAACCACTGTCGGATGCGCTCTTCTGCTGCGGGACGATAGACATAATCTTGAGGAGCCGCTCATCGGCAGTCTTGTTCAGGCTTTTGGATTTCTCAATTTCAGCTTTCGCTTCGGAGGTCTTTCCCATAGAACGGTAGAGTTGGCCCAGCCGCCAATGAGCCTTCACATCGTCGGGCTTAAGAGCAGCTGCTTCCATTAGCTCATGCAGCGCAGCCTCACGCTGGCCAGTTTCTTCATCGAGAATGCCCAGATCGAGATGTCCCATGGAATTGACGGAATCGATTCTGACAACTTTCTCGAGCAGCGGGCGGGCGCGTTCCAGTTGGTTCATTTGAAGCTCGGCATCGGCCAAATACAGCATAGCCAGAGCGTGCTCTGGAACGTTGTCGAGCTCGGCCTGAAGCTCCTGCGCGGCCTCCTCGCTGTGGCCTTGCGTCCACAAGAGATAGCCCAGCGCGAAGTGCACATTCGGCTGCTTGGGATCGGCCTGGACGGCGGCCCGTAACTCCCGGATGGCTTCTACGGGTTCTTTCATTTCATCCAGCGCCTCTCCGGCCAGCATGTGAGCCTCGGCAGAGTCAGGATTTAGAGACATAATCCGGTGAAATTCGTCGAGGACACATTGGTATTGGTTGGATAACAGACAACTGTGTGCCAGAGTCAGAAGCAGCGAAAGATTCTGTGCGTCGCGATCCGCCGCCTGTTTCAGATATGGAGTCGCTGCCGAAAACTCCGCCAGCCCATAGTGCGACATACCGATCAGAATCGTCAGCCGCTGCGCCTCCTCTGAACCAGGCGGCTCAGTTTTGAGCAAAGGCTTGAACTGCTGAAGAGCTTCTGTGTATTCGCCCGCTTTGAAGTACGCAAGACCAAGGTTGAAACGCAAGCGAGGCATCTCTGGATTGCGGGCCATCGCCTTCTTGTACCAGGCAATGGCTTCTGCGTAGTGCTGTTGCTTCGCTTCGAGCAGGCCCAACTCGGCCAGCGGCTCGGGCCTTCCCGGATACTGCTTTGCCAACGCCTTCCAGGCAGCCTCGGCTTCCGCGATCTTTCCCTCTCGCTCCAGCGCCATTGCAGCCTGTCGCGGGTCTTCCTGCGCACACGCTGCTCCTTGCCAAGCCGCAGCGGCAATGGCCAGTGCAACACAGAGCCCGCACTCGATTCGAAGACGCATCGGTACTATGTCCTGTTCTCAGAAGAAGGTCTGTACTATGTCCACTACATCGTAGGCAGCATTTACCACCGCGAGTGTGCGCCACTTGTCAAATGTCAGGCACGGATGCGCAATGTCGAACCCGATCATGTCGCCAACCCGCACGTCATCGCCCGAGGCAATCTGCAGAAACGCATGCTGGTCCATCATTTTGGTCACGCTCCAGTGCGGCGGCGCCGGCTTAGGATTCGCATTCCCGCGCCGAAAGTGCAGCGCTGGAACCGGCAGCCCCGAGTCGAATGCCGCATCACGCTTGCCCATGCCGACGATCGCTTTTTCTTCCTCGGGGATCGACTGCACGTAGGCCCAAACCTGCAATGCCGGCACCAGCCCCGACTTCATCTCGCGCGCAATCGGGTTACGCTCCAGGATCTTCGTCTGGGCCTCGCGGTACGCGCCCACATCGTGCGTCAGATAGCAGCCGGGTCGCAGCACAAGTTCAGCAGCGTCGCCGAATCCAGCCGTCGAAAACACATCCGCCACAACGTCGTACCATGCCGATCCGGCTCCAGTCAGAATCGCGGGGCTGCGGTCGAACCGCTTCTCCGTGAGCAGGCTCCGCATGATGTCAATAGCATGGCCAAGAAAACTCCGTATCGACGTCTCGTCCGCGAGGACACCTTCGTAAACCTCGACACCACTGAGGGCGACCGAACTCCGCCATTTCACGATGGCTTGCAGCAATGCTTCAAGCTGCGCATCATCCCGCACGCCCGCCCGACCCCCTGCCACGCCGATCTCCAACAGGACATTAAGCCGCAGCCCCAGTGCGCTGAAGTACCGGCCAACCTGCTCCACCTGCTCCGCAGAATCCACCAGGCAGTAGTACTCGAAGTTCGGGTCGCGCAGCAGCCGCCCGACGATGGCCATATTCTCCTTGCCGACCAGCTGATTCGCCATCAGAACGCGCCGGACACCGTGCGCATGAGCCACGTGGGTCTGATGTGCCGTCGCGAGTGTAATGCCCCAGGCTCCCGACTGCAGCTGCATCTCAAATAGAACCGGCGCCATCGTCGTCTTGCCATGTGGTGCGAGCTTCATCCCGTATGCCGCGATGAAGCGTTGCATCCAGCTAAGATTGTGCTCGAGTTTTTCCTGGTACAAGACCGCGGCCGGAAGGCTCAGGTCCTCGCGCAAGAGGCTCCATCCGAGAGACGCGATCTTGCCTGCCCCTGTTGGGCGCTCCAGTGCCCCGAGCCCCTTGTTCAGCGGCGAAATCGCCTCATCCACCGCCGGGATTGTGCCCTGCTGATTCATCTCTTCGACCATCTCCAATATCGACAAACCGTGCGCATTTCCTGCACAAACACGCGTTAGAAATAGTCTATAGTTTGAATCAGCGCGATGCCGAACTGCGACACTCTTATCCGGAACGCACTCGTGTTCGACGGTAGCGGCGAGGAACCTCAACTCCTCGATGTTGCGCTCGACCAAGGCCGGATTTCTGCAGTTGGCCCGGCGCTTTCGCACCACTCATCCCAGATCGTCGACGCAGGCGCGCTCGCCCTCGCGCCCGGCTTCATCGATGTACACACGCACGACGACCTCTACGTCCTGCAGAACCCGGCCATGCTGCCAAAGCTTACGCAGGGGGTCACCACCGTCATCGTCGGCAACTGCGGCATCAGTGCCTCGCCTGTGCGGCTGAAAGGTACCCTCCCCGACCCGATGAACCTGCTCGGAGCCTCCGGCGACTTTCGCTACCCAACTTTTACCTCCTATATTGATGCGATCCGCGCCGCCCAGCCCGCGGTAAATGTCAGTGTCCTCATCGGCCACACGACCCTGCGCAACAACCATCTGGATCGCCTCGACCGCGCCGCAACCTCTACTGAGATTGCCGCGATGCGCGCCGAGTTGGCCGACGCGCTTGCCGCTGGCGCGCTCGGCCTCAGCACGGGCCTGGCATACGCATCGGCACGCTCTGCCACCACGGACGAAGTTCTGGGCCTCGCTGAGCCACTCGCGGAGGCGGGCGCTCTCTACACGACGCACATGCGCACCGAGACCGACGCGATCCTCGATGCGATGGAAGAAAGCTTCACGATCGGACGCAAGAGCCGCGTGCCGGTTGTGATCTCGCATTTGAAATGCGCCGGCATCGCCAACTGGGGCCGCGCCAATGAAGTTCTCCATACCCTCGACAGCGCTCGCTCGACGCAGTTGGCAGCTTGCGATTGCTACCCCTACGCCGCGGGATCCAGCACCCTCGACTTGGGCCAGGTTGATCCTCGCATCGAAATCACCATCACTTGGAGTGACCCGCATCCTCAAGTAGGCGGCCGCTCTCTTGCTTCCATCGCCGAACGTTGGCAGGTGACGCAACTTGAAGCGGCGCGACGGCTGCAGCCCGCCGGCGCAATCTATCACAGCATCTCTGAGGCCGACATGCGCCGTATCCTCGCGCATCCTGCAACCATGATCGGCTCCGATGGCCTGCCGCAGGATCCGCGCCCCCATCCGCGTCTCTGGGGAACCTTCCCTCGCGTGCTTGGCCGCTACAGCCGCGACGAGAAGCTCCTTTCTCTACCTGCTGCGGTCCGCAAGATGACCGCAATGCCCGCACAGCGCTTCGGTCTTGCGGAGCGTGGCTGGGTTCGCCCCGGTTTCCATGCCGATCTCGTACTCTTCGATCCCGCAACGATTCTCGACACGGCAACCTTCGCCGATCCCATGCGTCCCGCGCAAGGCATTCATAGCGTCTGGGTTAATGGAACAGTCACCTACACGGCGGCTGGCGCCACAGGCGAACGCCCCGGACAGTTCCTTCCGCGTGCTCGCACAAGCTGGATTCAATAACTGAACAAAGGAACAACATGACCATCAAGCGTTATGGAGTGGAAGGCGGCAAGGGCACGGGGGGTCAGGATCTGCCTTTTGCGCGCGCGGTCGAAGCACATGGTTGGCTCTATGTTTCAGGCCAGGTGCCCATGGTGAACGGGGAACTGGTTGCCGGCAATGTGACCGTGCAGGCACATCAGGCCATCAAGAATCTACTCGCCGTTCTGAACGAAGCCGGCTATGGCCCCGAGCATGTCGTGCGCTGTGGCGTCTGGCTCGACGATCCGCGTGATTTCTCTTCGTTCAATTCAGTCTTCAAACAGTATTTCGGCGACCATCCGCCTGCCCGCTCCTGCGTCGTCTCCAGCATGGTCGTCGACTGCAAGGTCGAGATCGATTGCGTTGCCTACAAGCCCCGCACGACATAACACTCTTCCTTTTTTGCGCACGCTGCACTCAGAGAACTTCAGGAAGCCAGCGACCATGGTTGATCCTCACAGCATCTTCTTGCTTGCCGCCACGCTCGCCGCGGTCGTTTGTCTCATCGTGCTCATCGCGGTCTTTAAGCTCAACCCATTCATCACGCTCTTTCTCGTCTCGCTGGGGCTGGCCATCGGCATCGGTATGCCGCCCGCCTCGGTGATGCATTCCTTTGAGAGTGGGATGGGTGCGACCCTCGGCCACATCGCCATCGTCGTCGCCCTCGGCACCATGCTGGGAAAGATGATGGCCGAGTCCGGCGGTGCCGATCAAATTGCACAAACGCTGATCGGCTTCTTCGGCGAAAAGCGGGTGCACTGGGCCATGATGGTCATCGGCCTCGTCGTCGGCTTGCCCGCGTTCTTCGAGGTGGGCTTCGTCCTGCTCATCCCCATCGCCTTCACCGTCGCCCGTCGCACGCAGACCTCGCTCCTCCTCGTCGGCATTCCCATGGTGGCCGGGCTTTCGGTCGTGCACGGGCTCGTCCCGCCGCATCCCGCTGCACTGCTCGCCGTCACCATCTATAAGGCCGACGTTGGCCGCACGATCCTCTACGCGCTGCTGATTGGCCTGCCCACCGCCGTTCTTGCAGGCCCACTCTTTGCCAAGTTCATCGCACCACGAGTCCCGTTGCCGAGCGACAATCCGATGGCCGCCGAGTTTGTCGAGCATGGAGCCGAGCGCAGCCTGCCAGGGTTTGGCCTTACGCTATTCACCATTCTGCTGCCTGTCTTCCTCATGCTCATCGGCAGTTGGGCGGACTCAATCGCCGCGTCCGGCAGCATCATGAATCAAGCTCTGCATCTTGCCGGCAACGACGACATGGCCCTGCTGATCGGCGTCCTGCTCAGCTTCTTCACGCTGGGCCGGCTGCGCGGTTTTACGCGCGACACTATCCTGCGTTTCTCCAACGAATGCCTCGCTCCCACCGCGACGATCACTCTTCTAGTCGGTGCTGGAGGAGGTTTCGGCAGAGTCCTGCAGGATAGCGGCGTCTCGCATGCCATCGTTCACATCGCTCTGTCGATCCACGTGCCGCTCTTGCTTCTGGCGTGGACGCTGGCCGCCTTGATGCGCCTTGCCACAGGCTCGGCCACCGTCGCCATGAGCACCGCGGCAGGCATCGTTGCCCCCATTGCGCTTCACTCCACTGGCGTTCGACCCGAACTGCTCGCCATCGCCACCGGTGCCGGCTCGCTCATCTTCTCGCATGTCAACGATGGAGGCTTCTGGCTCGTCAAAGAGTACTTCAACATGAGTGTGGCCGAAACCCTCAAAACATGGTCGATTTGCGAGACGATCATTGCGGTTGCCGCGTTGCTCTTCACCCTGACCGCGTCGGTCGTGCTCTAGAGCAGCCAGTGCGGGCCGGCCCCTAACTGACCAAATACGCGAGTAGCCGCACCTGCGGACAACAAACAAGATTGCATTGCACCGTGATCGGAACGCAACATCCACGTTCCATGCTCAGGAGCGCGGATGAATGAAGTAAACGAGCCCGAGGTAGTCGTCGCTCAGAAAGAAGCGGTCCGGCCCGACGCGCAGGATCCCGCAAGGACGGCCGTGCACTATCGCCTTACCGTTGACGACCGTAAGAAACCCAGTAATGAAATCGCGTGGATTGCGATCGGCTGGCGAGAAGCGCACGACACGATAGCCCGTGCCAATGTGTGGATGGCTCGCCCCATGCAACGAGACGAGAAAGCTCCGACGCAACGAAACGTCGGCGTCCCCGAAGTATTCAAATCCAAGCGGCGAACTATGTGCGGCGAATGTCGTGTAGGCCGCAGGAACCTCCTCGCAGGAGCGAAGCGGTTCAGGCTGCTGACCGAGCGGTGCATTGGGGTCAGCCCCGACCACGTGTCCTCCGCCCGCAGCAAGATTCGTTCCTGCTGCGGCGACGCCGGCCTGCTTGCCATAGACAGAGTCGTCCGCCGGAACTTCGGCAATCTTATGCTCGTCGTCGAGCGCGGGCAGCGGCGTCGCGTCGTGCACCGGCGTTCCGTGTGCGAAATAGCAGGTGGGCCAGCCGTAGTTCCGCGGCGAGGTCGATGCCGTGTCGATGGCAAAGAACGTATCCTCGGGGAGTCGATCGCCCAGATGATCGTCCCCCATATTCGTCGCAAACAGCGCGCCATCGAGCGCGGGCACCTCATGGAGATCGACGGCATTGCGCATACCTTGCGCTAGAACGGAAGGATTCTTGCCGTCCGGGTCCATACTGACGATCGCCGCGCGCAACACTTCATGCTCCTGGCAGTAATTGCAGGACGAACCGCTCGCCACAACAATGCGAGTGGCACCGTGCGCCTGCGCGACGGCCACTGTACGGGTGAGGTGCCAGCCGCCGTATTTGTAGCTGAGGCCGTAGTCGGGAAAACGGATCAACGTCTCGGGCTCGGAGTGCGGCGCTGCGGCACCAGCGTCGTACTCGTAGCGGACGAGTTTGTCGGTCAGAGCCAGATAGAGCCAGCTCTGTTTCGTTGACGGATCCGTCCAGAAGGCGAGACTGTTGGGATTGCGCAGATGATCGAGATAGTGAATAACCCGGGTAAAGCGATGCGTCTTCTCGTCCCAGCCATCGAGGACGAATACAGAGCCCAGCCGGTTGTCGCTGAGGTCGTGCATGCCAGTGACGAAGATACGTCCGTCTGGCGATTGCGCGAAGAAGCGGACGCGGCGCAGACCACTGGCCGCAACGTGGATGTCGAGTTCGTTGGGAAGGGTGAGAGTGATCGACTTACCCGGCGCATAGGTTAGCGTGTGCGGCGTCTGCGCGGCCGAAGACGAGCATCCTGTTGCGCACAGAACCAATCCCAGTGCAAGGCGATCGAACGACTGCGGCATCTTGTGAAGTTAGACGTTTCCGAGACCGTTAAGCAGACTTGCGCTTCGCGGTTGTCTTCGCGGGCGCCTTCACAAGGCCGATGCCGCGGCGTGCTGCGGCAGGTTCCTTCTCGCTCTTCGGCGGCTTCTTGGTCGCGCGCTTCGTCGCAACGTCGCTGCCCAGACTCTGGCGTAAAGCGTCCATAAGATTGACCACGTTGCCGCGATTGGCCGTCGGTTCTTCATCCCTTGGTGCGGGCTGCTGATTCACCTTGGCCTCAACAAGTTCCTTGACGGCGACTTCATAGCCATCTTCGAATTTGTTCAGATCGAACTTCGCGGACCGCTTAGCAATCAAGGTCTCGGCCAGTTGTAGCGAGTCCTCATTGATCTCCGCCGGCTTGATATCCCGGAAGTACTCTTCCTGGTTGCGCAGTTCATACGCATAGCGCAGGGTGTAGCCGATCATGCCGCGGCTGCCCTCCGCAGGCTTTACGGCAATGATGTGCTCGCGGCCGGAAAAGGCGACCTTGCCGATGGCAGCCTTGCCGGTTTTCACCAGGGCCTCGCGCACCGTGGCAAATGCTTCGGCCTGCGCGTCATTCTCCGGTGTAATGAAGTACGGCTTGTCAATGAACTCGGGGTTAATCTCGTCGACGTCGACAAACTGCGAGACCTCGATGGTGTGCTTCGACGGAACCCGCAGATTTTCAAGTTCGCTGGGCTCGATGATTACGTACTGGCCCTTGCGGTACTCGTAGCCTTTGACTATCTCGTCTTTCTGCACCACCGCCGCTTCCTCTGCGTCTACGCTGCTCTCGAGCACCTTCTGGTGGCGAACACGCTCGCCGGTGCTGCGGCTGATCTGGTGGAAGCTGATGCGGCTCTTGCTTTCGGTCGCAACGTAGAGGCTGACGCCGAAAGAGACAAGCGAGATCTGGATGGGCCCTGACCAGTATGGACGCGCCATGGGGAAAACTCCTGTGACAGGTTTGATTCAACCATGAGATCGGCGAGATGTCCATTGAAATGAACGGCTTGAGGTTCGTCATCCCTTCGCCTTTAGTACCCAAAGGACGGGCTGTGAGATCATACGCCATCGGAATCTATGCGTACCGAGTCATCTTCTGGAGCCGTCGTTTGGGGCGATGAGACGGCCACTCCCACATCGAAAAACTTCCCTGCAGTGCGTTGTCCGCGGTCATTGGTCTGCCTGTTCGGCCTTGCCTTTGTGCTCGTTGCGGGCTGCACGAGCGGAAGCAAGAGTTCTTCTCCTCCGGCTACTGTCTACACGCTGACGGTCGGCTCGGCGAGTCCCGCTTCCGGCGTGTCGATTAGCGTGTCCCCGGCAGACAACAACGGCGCAGGCAATGGAGTGACTTCCTTTACGCGCAGTTACGCGGCAGGAACGACGGTGACGCTCACCGCTCCGTCTTCGGCCGGCGGCAACGTCTTCTCTTCCTGGTCCGGATGCACATCGACATCGAACTCCAACGTCTGCGCTGTCGTGATGAGTTCCAGCGCGAAAGTCACTGCGATGTTCAGTTCGGCATCGATTAGCTCTATCGCCGTTTCGCCGAATGCGGCGACGATCGGCACACAAGTGCAATTCACGGCCACCGTCACGGGGACAGGCAGCTTCAGCAATGCAGTTACCTGGTCAGTCGCCGCTCCAAACGGCAGCGCACTGAGCCCGGGGACAATCGATTCGACCGGCCTCTACACAACGCCGTATCCAGCGCCGCCAACCGTCACGGTGACTGCAACCAGCACGCAGGATACAACCAGGAGCGGCAGTGCAGTCGTAACTCTGAGCCCACCGGCTGTGGCTCCAGGCCCGGTGCTCACGGTCGATGCCGCCAACCAGACGCACGCGATTAGCTCGGACATCTACGGAATGAATGCCTACGCGTTGACTACAACAACAGCCAAGGGCGCGAATATTCCAATCGTTCGATGGGGTGGCGACAACACCTCGCGCTACAACTACCAGCTCAAAGCGACAAACAGTGCGAGCGACTACTACTTCGAGAATCAGAATGGCGCCCCTGGGATTTGGCCCAGCGGGTACTTCAACGACCTGGTGACAAGCGCCGAAGGCGCTGGGGCGAAGACGCTCGGCACCGTGCCTGTGCTCGGATGGGTTGCAAAAGATACTGCCTCGTGCAGTTATCCCATCGCGACGTATCCCAATCAACAGTCGATTGACGCAACGCGCGGTTGCGGGAATGGTGTTTATCCCAACGGCGTGAACGGCTGCACAAGCTCCGGAGGATGCAATATTACGGGCGTCAACGCGACAACAACGAGCGTTGCGCAGGGTCCGCCGTGGGTGGGCGCCTGGATCGCGTCGCTCGTAAGCACATTCGGTACGGCGGCCAGCGGCGGCGTGGCGGTTTATGACCTGGATAACGAGCCGACATGGTGGGACGCATTGCATCGCGATGTACATCCTTCTCCCGCGACCTATGACGAAGTGACGAACAACGGCATTGCGACGGCGCTCGCAATCAAGCAGGCGGATGCGACCGCCGCGGTGAGCGGGCCGGTTGTCGACTATTGGTGGGATTACTTCTACTCAAAGAAAGATATCGAGTCAGGCTGGAGCAGCGGCCCGTGCTATCAGCCATGGAGCAGCCCCATCGACCGAACTGCGCATGGCGGCGTGCCGTTCATCGAGTACTACCTGCAGCAATTCAAAGGGGCTGAGACAACGAACGGGAAGCGGCTGCTGGACTACCTCGATCTGCACACCTACTTCGCTGCCGATTACAACGGAGTCTCTGTAGCGTTCGCCACCGCTGGGGACACCGGAGAACAGCAGGCTCGGCTCAATTCGACGCGCGTGTTCTGGGATCCGACCTACACCGATCCGAATTACGCGCAGCCAAACTACACCACGGACTCCAACTACACGAGCAGTTGCAATCCGCCCGCTCAGGCTCCGCAGTTGATCCGCATGATGAAGACCTGGGTGGCAAACGATTACCCAGGAACGAAGACGGCCATCACCGAATACAACTGGGGCGGGCAGGAGCATATCAATGGCGCGCTGGCACAGGCAGACATTCTCGGCATCTTTGGCCGCGAGGGCCTCGATCTGGGCACGCTGTGGGGCCCGCCCGATCCCAGCGCGCAGGTTCCGGGATTGATGGCCTTCGAGGTCTATCGCAACTACGATGGAAAGAATTCTGCCTTCGGCGACACGGCTCTCGCCTCAACCAGCGCCGACCAGAGCCAGCTCTCCGTCTATGGTGCCCTGCGCAGTGCAGACAACGCGATCACGATCGTCGCGATCAACAAGACCTACGGAGACCTGACGGCGACTGTGTCCCTCGCAAACCTTGCATCGACGAGCACAACCGCGCAGGCATGGCTCTACAGCAGCGCCAACCTCGCTGCGATCGTCGCCCAACCCGCGGTCGCGATCGCACCACCAGCGTCCGGCAGCACAACGAGCACAATCGCGACAACCTTTCCGGCGCAATCGATCACATTGCTGGTGGCGCCGAACTAGCGCAGCTCAGGCTACCGTGAGTGCAGCAACTTCGTAGCTCTCGATCGAAGGGATCGTGAACTCGATCGTGTCGCCTGCCGCATGGAACGGGACAGTTCGCTCGGCACGCAGCAACTCCACGCGCGCAATGCGTTTGCCGGCAGGCAAGCGGAAGCTCACCTTCTGTTCGCCGATGGGATAAAACTCGCGCACCCAGCCCCGATGCACGTTGGGATTCGTGTAATTCAATATATGGATCGCGAAACCCGGTTCGGTCGCCCAGCCAAAGGCCTCAACGAAGCCCTTACCTTCGATACGGAGCGGTACCGTCTCCCCCGCCACCCAGCGAATTGAATTCTGTAGGAGCTGACTCAAATCGGTGTGGCCCGAGAGCCACATCGTGGCTTCGATGTTGCCGGGGATATAGACTAGTCGGCTCTTGCCGACGTCGCGCACGACGATCGCCGACTCGTTCGTCCGCGACGTCGGCGGATAGGAAAGCTCAGGTGGATACGCCACGTAACCAGGCACAACCGAGAGTATCGGATTCTCGACCGGCGCCAGCGGTACACGGAACTCCGAGCCTGGAATCCAATGCGTGTCGTTGAACCCCGCAACGATCTCATGTTGGCGTTCGATGCGCGCGAGATAGGGATTGGCATTCCCATGCCGGCCAATCACTGCGCCGGCCGAATGGATCCCGAACACATCCGCAAGCCCGAAGTCCGAGCGGCGTTCGTTGCGCTCGGTATACATGCTGGTCTCGAACGTCGCAAGAAGCGAGCCACCCCGATCGACGTACACGCGCAACTGCCGGCATTGCTCGTCGCTGAGAAGTGCTATATTGGGCAAGATCAGAGCCGAGTATTTCTCGATTCGCTCCAACTGCAGGCGATCTTCGTGCACGAAATCGAAGAGGAATCTTCCTTCGAGCAACGCGTAGTAGATCGCATCGATGGTCTGCTGCATTGACGCTTTGTACGGCGCCTTGTAGAAGAGCTGTGTGCGTTGCCCAAACACCACGCCGATGTTCGCAATGCTCGCTTTGTTGACGAAGTGCCCGTCGTGGCGTGCAGTCCAATCAAAGCAGTCGCGACCGATCTTCTTCCAGCGCAGATCTTCGCCCAGCCCCGTTTCTCCTCCGATGACGTGGTAGTAAGGCACGAGACCGCTCGCCAACGTTTGCTCGAACCAGGACTGTGCCTCGGCCGGCGTCTTCGTCACTTGGCGCCAGCGGATTGGCCCGGTAGACCACGCGCCGGTGATGTTGGTCGCCATCTTGCCGTCGAGCACCGCGTTGCACACACGCCCCTGTTGCGCCGCGCCCCAGATCGGCTCGTCCTGTCCGCCTCGGCCTTGATTGTCGGCCTGGAACCAGTGGCAGTTTTCGCCCAGTTGCGCAAGGTTCGGCGTCGCGTGAATTCCGCCGCCCATGTTGAGGAAATAGAAGCTCTCGGCCTTCTTCTCCTGCGCAATCGAGTTGTAGAGCTTCCACAGATCTGTCACGCGCTGGTTGAACTTGCCCCAGTAGGCCGGCGTATGAGGAGCTGGAAGCTCGCGGCAGATCTTGCAAAAGCAAACCGGTAGCGTGAACGAGGGCCAGCCATTCGAGTAGTGGGCGTCGACATCGTAACGGCTCATCACCTCGCGCATCACCGCCGGAAAGTAGTCCGTCATGTACGTCGAGAACATGCAGGTCTGGAACAGTTCTGGAGTGTCCGGCGTCTCGAGCGGCTGCCCTGCCTCGTCGCGCATGAACCACTCAGGATGCGCGGCGAGAGCTTCGGCCCAGTTCAGGTCGGGACTGTAGCGCGCAACGGTGCGCATGCCGCGCTTCTTTGCCGCTTCGAAGAGTTCGCCGAAGAAATCGCGGCCGTTCAAGTACTTTCCGTGGCGATGAAACGGGACCTTGCTCGGGTAGTAGGCAAGGATGCCAGTGACGCTGATGTAGACAGCGCCGGCTTTCACGCTCGACCAGTAGTCGGCCCAGCCCTCTATGTCAAATACCGCCGGATCACGCTCAGTGAAGTTGGTCTGGCCGATGCGGCGCAGCTTCCGCTGCCAGGGAATCCTTGGATCGGCGGATAAGGGAGTCTCCGGCAAGCTCCCGGCGTGCGCGAGGTTCACGGCAGCGGCGCTCTGCGCCAGGGGTACAACCGCCAGTCCTGTCTTCAGGAATTCGCGCCGGTTGATCATCGCAATGGGCCCTCCTCAGCGAAGCCAGTGTAAGCTGCCTGGGCCAGAACCCTGACACTCGAGCCCAAGGACGACAGCGCCAGCGGGCGAAGCCGCCCCAATGGCTGGATTGACCAGACCCCGCAAAACCAGTAAACTACCTTAGTTTGGCGATTCCTGCCTGTCGCCCTGGAGCGTGACGCTCGCCCTGCTGGTTGGCGCTTGAGTGTTCTGCCGAGGCGCAGAAGTTTCCGCCCGAGCTAGTTTCTTGTGATTGAGCGCACTGTTTTGCGTGCCGCTCTGGAGGGTTTATGTACGCGGTGATTCGCACTGGTGGCAAGCAATACCGGGTCGCTCCCGGCGATGTGGTCAAGATTGAAAGCATTCCGTCGGAGAAGCAGACGGTGGAGTTCAGCGATGTGCTGGCCGTCTCAGGCGAGCCCGGATCAGTCACCAAGCCGTCGACGGCAAAGGTGACTGCCGAAGTGCTCAAGGAAGGCCGCGGCGACAAGATTCTGGTGTTCCACCTCAAGCGCAAGAAGCAGTACAAGAAGCTGCAGGGACATCGGCAGAACTTTACCGAGGTGCGCATCAAGGCCATCGAGGCCGACGGCGTGACCTACACCGCGAAGTAAAGCGGACAGAACATCCGAAGGGGATTGAGCAATGGCACATAAAAAAGGTGGCGGCAGTTCAACAAACGGACGCGATTCGAATGCACAACGGCTCGGTGTGAAGGCCTTCGCCGGCGAGCTTGTCACGGGTGGTTCGATCATCATTCGGCAGCGCGGCACCAAGATCAAGGCAGGCGTAAACGTGGGGCGCGGGTCCGATGACACCTTGTTTGCCAAGGTCAGCGGGCGCGTCAAGTTCTCCGACCACGGCAATCGCGGGCGGTTCGCGTCGGTCGAGCCTATCGCAGAGTAATTTCGAGTTAGATCGCAAAAGAAGAGGCCACGGCAATCGCCGTGGCCTCTTCCTTTGCGATCCTGCCGCTGTTTGGATTCTCAGAAGAAACCCTAATCCCAGCCCGGTCTCGCTTCTGAGAATCCAAACAGCCATGGTTTCAAATCAAAGGCCCTGTCGTCTGACGACAGGGCCTTTGATTTGAAACCGACTACACCGACCTACGACTTCGACTCGCTGCCCCGCAGGCTCGTCCGGGTCAGCACCTTGTCCACCACCTTCTCCACATCGGTGAGGAAGAAGCTGTTGGCCGGCTGCTGCACGGCAACCTTGGTGCCGTGGCCCAGGGCTGCGGCAATCTCGTTCCAGCGATAGATCGTCGAGTTCGCCGCCAGCACCACCGGCTTGCGCGCTGGTTCGGGCAGAGCGGTGTACACAACCCAGACCCCGAGCGTTAACAGGATCAGGGATTCATTCAGAAACTGCAGCGGCGAAGTCAGTGAGGTATTTCGCGACCAGAACGACGACAGGATAAAGTCGTTGGCCGAGAGCAGACCGAAGCCGACCGCGATCCCAAACGCTTTATCGCGCCCCGAAAGATGCAGCGCATTCATGCTCAGGCAGAGGAAGGCCACCAGGCACAACTCGAGGATGCTGACCGAGCGCATCAGGGCATAGGCCACATCGGGAATGATCAGCGCTCCGCGGTGCGAGAAAGGCAGCGTCGTCATGCTTACGATCAGCGAAGCCAGCGTCGCCCAGCGGAACACCACCGTGCCGAGCTTCATCAGGCCGGCAAAAGAAGAGAGAACGGAACGAAAGACTTCAATACAGATGAAGAAGAGAGAAATCGCGCTTGCGATGTACACCCCCCAGTAGGAGTAGAAGTACATCGGGAAAAAGACGTCCTGCCGAACCAACGGCTGCGCCTGGATGAAGAGCAGGCCCAACAGAATCGGCATGGAGCCGACCCGGAGGAGCAGATACGAATGCATCGCGGGAAAGCGGCGATGAAGCCCTTTGGACCAGAAGAGAAAACCGAGTACCGCCCAGAGCAGGAACTCCCCCGTGCTCATCAGCGACATCGCAGTATTCAAAGGCATAGGCGTCCCTTCGTCCTGAGAGTTCTCCCAGAATATCGCCTATAGCCCTCGCTTGAAAGGCCACCCGAACCAAGGCAGTAGCACTTTAGTGCTAAAAACGAATGCTACTTACCGGTCGCAGGACAACCCATTCCTGGTCCACAACCTGGAGACGGAAGGCTTGACGTCGCCGAGAGATGACTCACCGTGACAGCAGATGTGGACGATGAAAACGAAGCTGCGGTCGCACCGGCAACAATTGCAGCAAGCGCAAAGATCCGAACGGCCAGTTGCATAGTTGGTTACCCCTGAACCAAAAGCAATTGACAAAAACTGCGGGTCGCTGAACACCAAGGATCGTAGTGGGATCTCGCAGTTAAGTCTACCCCTTTCAGTAACTTTCAATAGTCCCCAGTGCAAGAGTACTACAGTAACATATCACGATGGTAATCCAGCTGCAAGTAATCGCTTGAGGCGTAACTTTCCCCCGTGCCCGCCCTCCCTCTTTTCCTCGTTTCTACATGGTAAAATTAGGACAGTAGAATTGACTCAAAGCCCACGTATTTCAAGCGGTTAATCCTTGCCCCAAATCCCGTCAGAGAGCGATCGGCACCCTCACCTTCGTGCACCAGGAAGCGAAAACCTCGCGAACGGAACCCCCCCATGGCGACCTTTGCAGCTGAAACTATGACCGATAACGGCAACTACACAGGCGAAAACATCAAGATTCTCGAAGGGTTGGAGGCCGTCCGCCTTCGTCCCGCGATGTACATTGGCTCGACCGGCGAGATGGGTTTGCACCACCTTGTGTACGAGGTCGTCGACAACTCCGTCGATGAAGCCCTTGCCGGCTACGCCAAAAAGATCGACGTCATCATCCACGTCGACAACTCCATCACCGTGATCGATGACGGCCGTGGCATCCCTACCGACATGAAGACTCTGCCTAACGGCGAGAAGATGTCCTCCGTCGAGGTGGTGCTCACCAAGCTGCACGCGGGCGGCAAGTTCGATGCCTCTACCTACAAAGTCTCCGGAGGCCTGCACGGCGTGGGCGTGAGCTGCGTCAACGCTCTCTCGCAGGAGTTCAACGTCGAGATTTGGCGCGACAACCACACCTGGGAGATGGATTTCAGCTGTGGCATTCCAACCACTGAGCTGCGCCAGACCGGCACCAGCAAGAGACGCGGGACGAAGGTCCATTTCCTCCCCGACAAGACCATCTTCACCACCACCGAGTACAACTATGACACGCTGGCGCAGAGGCTGCGCGAACTGGCTTTCCTGAACAAGGGACTCGAGATCACGCTGACTGACGAGCGCACCGCCGACTCAAAGACTGGCGAGTCGAAGCGCGCCGAGTTCAAGTACGCCGGCGGCATCGCCGAATTCGTAAAGCACTTGAACAAAGGCAAGTCCGTCCTCCACGACAAGCCGATCATGATGGAAGCGACGCGCGACAAGGTCGAGATCGAGATCGCCCTGCAATACAACGACAGCTACTCCGAGACCGTCTTCAGCTTCGCCAACAACATCAACACCGTTGACGGTGGCTCGCACCTCTCCGGTTTCCGCACCGCGCTCACTCGTACGGTCAACGCCATCGGCCAGCAGCTCGGCCTCTTCAAGGACGTAAAGGAAAACCTCTCTGGTGACGACGTGCGCGAAGGACTGGTCGCCGTGGTCAGCGTCAAGCTTTCGCAGCCGCAGTTCGAAGGACAAACCAAGGGCAAGCTCAACTCCGACATCGCCGGCACCGTGCAGGCCTTCGTCAACGAGCGCCTCGGCGCATTCCTCGAGCAGAACGTTCCCACCGCCAAGCGCATCATCAACAAAGCCATTGAAGCCGCTCGCGCCCGCGAAGCTGCCCGTAAAGCGCGCGATCTCACTCGCCGCAAGGGTGCGCTCGACGGCGGCGGCCTGCCGGGCAAACTGGCCGACTGCAGTGAACGCGATCCAGATCGCTGCGAACTCTACCTCGTCGAGGGCGAGAGCGCCGGCGGAACGGCTAAGCAGGGTCGTAATCGCCGCTTCCAGGCGATTCTGCCCCTGAAAGGCAAGATTCTCAACGTCGAAAAAGCGCGCTACGACAAGATGCTCGGGCACGAAGAAATTCGCGCCATGATCACCGCGCTCGGCACCGGTATCGGCAAAGACGACTTCGACCCCGCCAAGCTCCGCTACGGCAAAATCATCCTGATGACCGACGCCGACGTCGACGGCTCGCACATCCGCACGCTGCTGCTCACGTTCTTCTTCCGCCACATGACGGAGCTGATCAAGCGCGACAACGTCTTCATCGCGCAGCCGCCCCTCTACAAGATCAAGAAGGGCAAGTTCGAGCAGTACATCAAGGACGATCACGAATTCGTGAAGGTGATGGTGAAGCGCGCCGCTGAAGGCACCGTCATCCGTCATGGTGAAAACGCCAGCAGGATCGAGGGCTCGGACCGCGTACGCTTCATGAGCACGCTCGGCGAGTACCTCGGCTTCGTCGACAAGGTGGACAAGCGCCTGCGCAACGAGGCCCTGACCGAGCTCCTGGCCCGCACCGAACTGACTCACCGTACCGACTTCGCCTCGAAGCAAGGTAGCAGCGCGGCGCCGGAAAAGCTGGTCGATCTGCACAAGCAGCTCAAAGAGCTGTCCGACGAGTTCGGCTTCAAGAGACTGGACAAGCCCCTCGAAGACGAAGAGCATCACACCTGGTCGGTCACCTTCGTCGACTCGCAGGGCGCCGAGCGCAAGATCGATTGGACGCTCGCCTCGAGTCCGGAGTTCCGCCAGATGATGGCGAAGTACAACCAGATCAAGAACTATCTCGAGCCGCCCTTCCTGATCGAATTTATTACCAAACAGGCAGCGGCAGCAGAGGAAGAAGAAACCGAGGTCGAAGGCGGAACAGATGCCAAGCCCGAGACCAAGGCCGCGAAATCCTCGAAGATTCCTCGGGAGCCTGTAGAAAAGCAGACCGCCCGCGAACTCTTCGAGTACATCGTCGAGCAGGGCAAGAAAGACTACCAGGTCCAGCGCTACAAGGGTCTGGGGGAGATGACCGCTCCCCAGCTCTGGGAAACGACTATGGATCCCGAACGCCGCACTCTGCTGCAGGTCAAGCTCGAAGATCTCGCGGAAACCGAAAGCATCTTCACTACGCTCATGGGCGAGGATGTCGAGGCGCGCCGCAAATTCATCGAAGACAACGCGCTCGACGTGAAGAACCTGGACATCTAGCTGCTCAAACTACAACTACCGGCATTCGCGGCAGAGAGCGAGCCCCGCGGCCTGGACATTAGACTCGTGGGGCTTTCGTTGCATCCAGCAGCGACTGCCACCCAGTCTTGCTCATCTTCAGCTTCCGGCCATTCGATAGCAGGACCCACCCATCGCTGCGGCCTTCGCGCAGAATCTCGCGCACCTGATCGATATTCACAATCGCGGAGCGATGCACGCGGACGAACTTGCGCGGATCGAGCGTTTCGGCAAGCTGCTTGATCGTCTCGCGCAGCATCAGGTTTCTCGATCCCGCATGAATGCAGGAATAGTAGTCCGCGGCTTCGATCCACTCGATCTCATCCACGTTGACGAACGAATCCTTCGCCGCGTTGGGCACCACAAGCCTTTTGGGATACTCCTTGCGCTCCACTGCACCCGAGCCCAGCGCCGCCAGCATCGACTTCAACTGCTCCTGGGTCATCAGCGCCTCGCGTGAGGCAATGCGCTCCTTCACGCGCAGCAGTGCAGACTTGAGCCGTGCCGGTTCAACTGGCTTCGTAAGGTAGTCGAGTGCATGCACATCGAACGCCTTCACCGCATAGTGATTGTGCGCCGTGACGAAGACAGTGACTGGCATGTGCGCCGCACCAATCTGTTCGACCACATCGAACCCATTGCTGCCCGGCATTTCGATGTCGAGGAAGAGCACATCGTGCCGCTTCTGCTTGAGAGCAGCGACGACCTCGCGGCCATTGCGGCACTCGCCAGCAATATCGATCTCGCCGTCCTCGGCCAGCAGCATCCGCAACCGCTCGCGCGCGAGGGGCTCGTCGTCGGCGATCAGCGCGCTCAGCCGCATTCACCCTCGTTCGTAAGGAATCGCAATTGCCACTTCGAATCCGCCTGCCGCCAGCGGCTCTGCCCGCATTGCGTAGTCATCTTGATAAAAGTGCGCAAGCCGATCGCGGGTGTTTCTGAGACCGATGCCGTTGCCGGGCTTGGCGCGGCCGTTGCGGCTGGCCCCGGTGTCCCGCACTTGAAGCCGGAGCAGATTGCCATCGCGGCGCGCGATCGCTTCCACCACGCCCTCGCTCTCGCAATGCGCAATGCCGTGACGAATCGCGTTCTCCACAATTGGCTGCAGCAGGAAACACGGCACGAGACTGTCGAGCGCTGCTGGCTCCACCTTGATCTCGATGCGTAGGCGGTCTGCGAAGCGCACCTGCTCAATTGCCAGATAGTTCTCGACAACCTCCAACTCTTCCGACAGCCGCACCTTCTCTGGAGTCGTTCTCTTCAGCGTGCTTTTCAGGATCGTATTCAAGTGCTCCAGCATCTCAGCGGCCTGCTGCGGACGGTTCAGTTCGACAAGCGTCGTGATTGCGTTCAGCGTGTTGAACAGGAAGTGCGGCTCGAGTTGCATCTGGAGCGCGCGCAGCTGCGCCTCCGAGAGCTGCTTCTGCAGTTCAAGGGCCCTCATGGCGTCCCGTTGTGCCCGCATCTGGAACTGTACGATCCCGATGATCCCCAAAACGAATCCGTAGATCAGAATCTCCATCCCGAAGCGGTTTATGTTCATCACACCCATCCACACCTGATACGCCGTGGCATGAGCCGACCAATCGGCGTTGATAAAGCCCGTGCTGCCGAGAAGCAACAGATGAGCGACACCCAAAGCACAGCCGATCACGAGATGAATCGTAACTGCCGCTGGAGCGAAGCCGACAATGCCCGGCCGGCGGAAGCCGCCCGTCCACAGCGCACTCCCAATGCAGCCCCACCAACCCCACAAGACGAAACCATACAGCAGTGACGGTGGATAGAAGATGGAGTGGCACTCGTTGGCTGTGGCAAGTGCAAGCAGTATTGAACTCAGCCCGATCGCAAGCAATCCGATAGCGCGAGTCCGAGCTCCGGGCTCAGCAGGCAGCTTGTACTCCGCACAGGAAGAAGCCTTGGCTTGGATGAATGTGGATACTGCAGCATGTGAGCTCACGAAGTTCCCTCCTTGGCTCGGACGCGCCACTCGAGTTTTGGTCGGCCCTTCAGGTCGCCCAACTACGAGCTGATCTGCGGGCAGGGCTGATGGGCAATCCGGATAGCTCAGAATGACGCAACACAACCGGGGAAGCCAGTCTTTGCCAGTCTACGCCCCTGTTTGTGCAGGGAACAGGCGCAGCCATGCAGCAAGGCCGACTTCGGGCCTCGCTCTCATCAATGAGGTGCCGCCGCAATCTTGACCGAAAACAACGCATGATGCGACAGGACGAACAGGGTACGCCGATCGGGCCCGCCAAACACGATGTCGATCGGCCTTTCCGGCACATCTATCCCTCTAACCTGCTTCCCCGTCGGGTCGTAGACGAAGATCTCGCCGTTCACGACATACACGTTGCCTGCCTCGTCAACCGCGACACACTCTCCACCGCGCTCCGCAAACGGTTTCAGATCCTGAAGCGTCCCGCCGGGCGCAACCGTCGCCGAGTACGTTCGGTCCTCCGACGCACTGCTCACGTAGACCCGCTGTCCGGGCTTCGCCTGGATGAGCCCATAGGCATCGAGATTGTCGGAGAATCGCCAGCCCGAAGTGTCGTCCGCCGCTCCCTGCTGAAACACGCGGCCAGCGGGCAGGACGAGACTGCTGTCCGGCGACACATACTCGCGGGCCTTCGGCGTGCTCACGTCTTCCGTAAACATTTCGGCGAGCGTCTTATAGCGCATCGTGCTCAGATCGAGTTGATCCTTAAACTCGCCGTTGTTCCAGTAGTTCACCGGAAAGAGAAATGAAGCATCCGGATGCGTAGCAACAGCCTTCGGTGCGAGCACGTCAATCGCAGCATCCGGTGATCCAGGGCGAAACGCATACACCGTGCTCTCCGGCCCCGCCGACGAAACCACAAGTAGATCTCCGCTCCTATCGATCGCGAGATTCACCGGATCGAGCGCATTGTCGCGTTCGATGGTCAACCCCTCTGTCTGCGACCAGCCGTAGATCCGCTGCTGGTGATGATCGACAAAGTAGAGCTTGCCCTTGGCATCGACCGCGGCGCCCGAAATCGAAAAGAATCCGTCTTCCAGTTTCTCGACCTTTGCAACCGCGTTCAACACAGCCGGCGCATCGGGCGCCCGCACCGGCGGCGGCTTCTCGGGCACATCCAGCACCGCGAACTCGCGCTCGCGCACTTCCAGATAATGCGTCACATCTTGAATCGAGTTTTCATACGGAAACTTGCTCACGCGCAAAAACGTGCCACGCCCGTTCTCGTCCACAATGCCGTAACCGCTCTCGGCATTCACCTGTACATTGCGGAAATGAATACTGCTGGAGTTATACTGACGCACCGCGGCCTGGAACGGCGCGCGCGAACGCGTCACGCGGTAGCCGTGATAGTTGGCGATGGTGATGTTCTTCGACCAGTCGAATTCGAGCGAGAGCGACTCCGGGCTCTCACCCGCTTCTTCCTCGGTCTGCGGCGCATTCACATCCCAGTTCTCTGCATGATCGAATTTGATCTCATTGCGCACATGATGTTCGGTGGACAGTTCATAGACATGGCCCGGCGTCGTCGTATTCGACACGACGAATCCTGCCTGTGCGAACGTATTCGGCGTCCAGATATCGGCGAACGTTCCCCCGCCGCCATCGCTCACCCACAGGCTCGGATATTGCGCATCCCATCGCTTGTGCAGATCGGAGTCGGCGGTGTGGTTGTTGTTATAAGGATTGGTCCCGCTGCCGTGCCCGCCGAGAAAGCGCACATCGTCGACCAACGAATCCTCACCGGCCTTCCACCACAACGCCACGGCACGCGGATTGATACCACCGGCGAAGACCCCAATGCCCGAGACAATGTTCGTCCCATCCTGCGGCGCAAGCAGCACGGCCTTCGGCGCACCCACACCCTGATACCCCGGCGTCGAGTCCAGCAGATCGAACTGCGTTAGCGTCGGATGCAGCCCGATCAACACCGTATCCGGCTTCAGGGTGATCGTGTCGCTTACAACATAGTGGCCGCTTGGAAAATAGAGCACGCGATGTGCGTCGATAGCTCTTCGGATAGCCGCCGTGTCGTCGGAGGTGCCATCGCCTTTCACGCCGAGGTCGTGTACGTTGACCCAATTCTCGGTAGTCGGCAGCACACGAATCGCAGGCGTTAGCGGCTCGGGCAGCGCACTCAACGCAGTTGCATCGTAACGCTCGCCGATCGTTCCCATCTGACCTTCCGCAGCCACGATGAGTCCGTAGTTGAACCCGTGGACGCGATACACCGCTCCCTTACCCGGTATCTTTCTGCCGCTCTCGCGCAGCAATGCCAATGTCGGCACATGGCTCAGCACCACATCCTCAAAGCCCACCTCCGTCAGCGGGCTTTTCTCATTGCTAATCGTCACTGCCTGGTCCAAAACATTCTCAAATCGGCAATCCTTCACCCACAACTCGTCCGAGTAGCCCGGATCAATTTCAATTCCCGTCGGTACATTACGGATTGTGTCGCGGATCAGCGTGAGACCTACCTCGTGCTCGCGAATCGCCGCTTCGCGCTGCCCGTCAAAGACCGAATCAATCAGCGTGAACTGCCACGCCGGCGACGTCTTCCCGGTCAGGATGCCGTAACGCCCGCCGTAGAGGTGCAGATCCTCGGCCTCGTTGCCCACCTGTGTCAGCGCCGCGAGCCCCGACCCAATATGAAAGTCCATGTGGCTGAGGTACGAGTGCTGCGCTACATGAAATCGGATCGCGACCGCTGCGGGATTCGCGTCAGCAATCTCGAAATCGATATTGCTCATCGCCGAATAGAAGGTGTTGGGATTCGCGTCAGCAATCGAGTCATTCGGCGGTACACTTCCCGGTGGGGGAAAAGCAATGCGAATCCCCGCACGCGGTGCCTCGCCTGGCGCAAGCCCGGTGAAGATCACCATCACGCCCATGCCTGTCTGAAATCCCGGCGTGTTCGGCGCAAGATAAAAGACCGGCCGAGTCGCTCCATATCCAAACACGCGAATCCCCGGCCAGACATAAATGGTCCGCGTCAGCCGATAACGCCCGGACGGAACGAGAACAATGCCTTCGCGCCCGTGGCTCGCCGCTTTGTCGATCGCTGCCTGGATTGCCGCGCTGTCATCGGCCGCGCCATCCGCTTGTGCGCCGAATTCCTGTGCGGTCAGATAGACGGCTTTCGGATCCTCGATCCGCGTCGCGAATACCGAGGCCGCGGACGCTACGTGAGACCCGGCGAAAAAGAGAATTGCGAGGAGAAACTTCTGCGACATAAGTGTGGCCTTGCTGCTCCTCCTCGATTCTGCACGATGAAACGGCGAATCCGGAAAGAACTTCACCTCCGCGGTTCGAGCGCACTCCGAGAATCCGCAGAGATCGTGCCGATCTCGTTCTCCTTCTAACCCGTCGCTCACCCTCCTAAGTGGTAGCCTTCCAGTGAGTTCAAAGAAGGGAGAAAAACGTGCATATTTCCTTGCATCACTTTGCTGCATTCGCCGTAGTCGCAAGTTGGACCATCGTCGTCATGGCGCAGGAACACAAGCCCTCGGCATCCGCCCGCATCGACGCCACATCGAACGCTGTAGCGATGGCAACCACCGAAGCCGCCGTAGAAACCGCGCGTGGACACTCCGCAAACGATCCAGTCGCCGATCCCAAAGCCGTCGTCACCCTGGGCCATGCGCGTTTCACCGTCCTCGCGCCCGAACTCATCCGCATGGAGTGGGCCGCGGACGGCAAGTTCGAGGATCACGCTTCCTTCGTCTTCATCAATCGCCGCCTGCCGATCCCGCAGTATTCGCGCGAGATTACCGCCAATGGCAGCAAGCTGACCATCAAGACCGATGCCCTCACCTTGAGCTATAACCGGAAGGGCGACGGCCGCTTCACCTCCGACAACCTGACAATTTCGCTTACCGTCGACGGCAAACCCGCCGTTTGGCGTCCGGGAACCATCGACCCTCAAAATCTCAAGGGCACTACCCGGACCCTCGACGGCGCGCTTGGCGACAAGACCAAAGAGCCGATCGGCAACGGATTCATTTCGCGCTCGGGATGGGCGGTCGAAGACGACTCGACGCGTCCGCTCTTCGACTCCGCCGATTTTCGCTTCGCTCAGGGTGAGAACAGCCCATGGCCATGGGTGACGCAGCGGCCCACTGGCGACCGGCAGGACTGGTACTTCTTCGGATACGGCCACGACTACAAGAAAGCGCTCGGCGATTATGTGCGCGTGGCGGGCCGCATTCCGCTGCCGCCGCGCTTTGCCTTCGGCACCTGGTGGTCGCGCTACTGGGCCTACAGCGATCAGGAGATCGAAGAGATCATCCGTGGCTTCCACGAGAACGACACACCCCTTGACGTCTTCGTCATCGATATGGACTGGCACATCAATCGCGAACAACTTGAGGCCATGGGCGAAAAAGACCAGGCCCACCAGTCGCTCGGCTGGACAGGCTACACCTGGAACAAGCTGCTGTTCCCCGATCCCACACAGTTCCTCACGCGCCTGCATGCCGACGGCCTGAAGACAAGCCTCAACATGCATCCCGCCTCCGGTGTTCAGGCGTGGGAAGAAGCCTATCCTGCGATGGCCAGGGCTATGGGCATCGACCCCTCGACCAAAAAGTACGTGCCCTTCGACATCACCGACAAAAAGTACGCAACCAATTACATGAACCTGCTCCACCATTCGCTCGAGAAACAAGGTATCGACTTCTGGTGGCTCGACTGGCAGCAGGAGCCCACAACAAAGTTGGCCAACGTGAATCCGACATGGTGGCTCAACTACGTGCACTTCACCGATCAGCAGCGCGAGGGCAAACGTCCTCTGCTCTTCCATCGCTGGGGCGGACTCGGCAATCACCGCTACCAGATCGGATTCTCCGGTGACACCGTTTCCGTGTGGGACTCCCTCGCCTTTCAACCCTGGTTCACCGCAACCGCTGCCAACGTCGGCTATGCCTACTGGAGCCACGACATCGGCGGCCACATGCCCGGCGCAGTCGATCCCGAACTCTACACACGCTGGGTGCAGTTCGGTGTCTTCAGCCCGATTCTGCGGACCCACACCACTAAGAATCCAGACTCAGAACGCCGCATCTGGGCTTATCCAGAACCGTACTCTTCGATCCTGCGTTCCGCCTTCCAGCTTCGCTATGCGCTCCAGCCGTATATCTACACTGAGGCGCGCAAGACCTATGACACCGGCGTTGCCTTCCTGCGCCCGCTCTACTACGACTGGCCAGACGCGAACGAATCCTATACCAGCAAGAACGAGTATCTCTTCGGCGATCAGATGCTGGTCGCACCCGTCGTCTCACCCGCAGACAAAACCAGCGGCCTGACAACCCAGCACGTTTGGCTGCCCGAAGGCGAGTGGATCGAGTGGCCGTCGGGCAGGCACTTCACCGGCCCCATCAGCGTCGATCGCAGCTTCTCCATCGAGCAGACACCGGTCTATGTGAAGACCGGCGCGATCGTGCCCACGCAGCCGCCCATGCTCTACACGGGACAAAAGCCCGTTGATCCGCTCATCGTGAACGTGTGGCCATTACGGCCGGGAGCGAACTCGAGCTACTCGGTCTACGAAGATTCCGGGGTTGCCGAGGAATATCAACGCGGCGTCTTCGCACGCACGCCGATCAGAACCTCGCAAACCGGCGACACGCTGCACGTTGAGATTGGCCCCCTCGAAGGCAGCTATCCAGGCATGCTCAAGTCGCGTAGCTACGAGTTGCGCCTGCCGGCGGACTGGCCTCCGGAAAGCGTGACTGTGAACGGTACGGTGATAAAGCGCGGCGATGCCACGGGCAAAGGCGGATGGAGTTTTGAAGGCAACACGCTCACAACGGTGATCCCGATTGCAACCACGAGCGTGGACAGCCGCATCAGCATTGAGATCCATCGCGCCACGGGCCTCATCGCGCGGCGTGACGATCTGGATGGATTTGCCGGAACCATGACGCGGCTGCGCGGCGCGTACGATGCACTGCAGAAAACCTGGCCAGTGGCAACGCCGCCCGATGCGCTGATCGATGCCATGCAGTCAGCCGACCGCTTAGGCTATCATCCGGAAAACGCGAAAGCAGAGATTGAACACTTTCACATGGCGCTCATCGATGCCCAACGAGCCGTGGACCGCACCCAGCAAAACTTTGCGGATCGGCTCGACAACTACGGCAAGCACATGAGTGCCGGCACTCTGCGCAGCATCGATCTCCAGACAGAGAAGAAGAACCGCATGGACGCTGTGGCCAAGGCTGTACAGCTGGTGCAGCAAGCCGATCGCTGAGTTTCCGGCAGCCGGATCGTTTGATCCCGCTGCCGACTTTGTGCCGGCCTTGTCGCCGACGAACGCGATTCACTCGTGGGAGCAGCACGTCGGCTTCGCCGCGTCCTTCGGATGCTCCCATCCAGCCTTCGCATCGACAAAGTAGCCGCCCTCGTATTTATCGTGGTGGCGCACCCACGCCATCGTGTGCGCCAGCGCACCCTCATCGCGTCCTTTGGGCACTAGGTCGAGAAAGTTGTAGGTGCCGACAAGAATATCAAGCCCGCGGGCATACGCCGAGTACGTGTGAGAGATCGCTCCGCCTTCGTCTTTGTAGAACACGCTGGCGCCGGGCGCTTCTTCGCTCGGAAACTGCGTCATCGCGTAGTTGTAGAGAATCTCACCCTTCGCGCGCTGTTCCGCAGTGAACGATACGTTGTAGTCGTAGTTGAAGTCCGAGCCGAACGATGAGACCCAGTGAAATTCCCATCCCATTCGCTCCTTGAATGCCGCAATCTCCGCATAGGGAGCATGCGAAACAACCACAAACGTCACATCGCGATGCGCCAGGTGAATCGTCATGCCGTCGAAGTGGTCCGCAAGGTACGAACAGCTCTTGCAGCCCTCTGCCCAGCCCGGTCCCAGCATGAAGTGATAGATCACCAATTGGCTGCGGCGATCGAACAGGTCGGCAAACGTCTCCCGTCCCTGCGGCCCTTCGAAGACGTACGGCTTCTCGACCCGCTCCCATGGCAGCTCGCGCCTCTGCCGGCTCAGCTCATCGCGCAGCCGCGTAAACTCCTTCTCTTGCGCGAGAAACTTCTTGCGCGCCCCGATCCATTCCGTGTGCGAAACCACATCAGGCCGCATTGCTGCAGTCGCCGTTGTTGTTGCCATGTTGAACCTCCTTCACGTCAGACTGGGTTGATTTTGGGGACCTTCGGGTCAGGATGACGCCGGTCAAAGCAGCCGCAAGGCCGCCCGTGCCAGCAATGCTGCCGGCAATCATCGCCGCCGTGGCAAGACAGAATGGGCACATGGCGAACTCTTCAACCCTGCGCGTGCACGTTCTGCAGGAACGGCGGCGGTTCGTCCGCGCTCGGCCCCCAGCTTGCCGGAACCGCAATACTGAGCAGTCGAAGATACACACAGAATTGGCCGCGATGCTGGTACCAGTGGTTCAGCATAATGTTGCGCAGAAACGCGCCTCTCGGTACCGCCACGACCTCCTTGCCTCCCACGATCAGCCGCCACGTCTCGTGCATCGCCGCATCATCGAACTGCGGCAGCAGCTCACGCACCGCTGCAACTCCCTCGTCGTGAACCTTCAGGATCTCGTCGCGGCTCGCCGACTGAGGGAAATTAAAGTCGGGATCAGTCGCTGGATTTGTGCTCACGAAACGCGCCACGCCACCGGGAACGGATGCCAGATGATACGCAAGCTGCCCGGCCGTCATCGATTTCTCATGCGGCTTCCAGGTCAGCTGGTCTTCGGGGACGCGCTCCAAAAACCGGCGGGTGATCGGTGCCTGCTCCTCGAACTCGGCCAGCAAGGACCGGGCGATCGACTGCGTAATTTCTGCGATTGCCATGAGATGTCTCCTGTATTGAGATCCGTCGTCTACTTCGAAGCCTTGCTCTCCGCGCGTTTGCGGGCTTGGTCGTTCATATAGCCCCAGCCCACAACAACGCCCTTCCTGTGCTGCTCCTGGATCAGGCCGAAGCCGGAGTGCTGGAAGTGGATCACGGTCACGTCGCCCTCTTCCTCCAGCCGATACTGCACGTTGTTCGCAACCGGATACGACATGAAAAGTGGCCCGGCAAATTCGATGAGCGTTGGCCGGTTAATAGCCTGCACGTTGGCCCAGAAGTGCCCGTTGTCACCGCCCATGTCACGGAACCACCGGCCGCCCGGGCGCGGCTCCAGCTTCATCGGCATAGGGGTGCCGTCCGGCTTCTCGTTTGCTGGGCCCAACTGCTCCAGCAGGGCGTCAAACGTGACATCGATGGGGGCGTTCACCCGGATCTCCTGGGTGACAGACAGCGAAAGGCTGTCGATTTCGGAAAGAGTCGTCGTCATGGTTTCTCCTTTTTCGCTGAATCGTGTTCGGAAATTTGCTTCGCCTTCGCTTCGGCGCGCTCTTTCACGCGCAGCAGCTGATGGCTCCAATAGCGTTCGAAAGTTTCGGTCCACTCATGCATGGGACGAATCGCCTCCGCGTTGGTCCGGTAGAACTTCTGCCGTCCCTGGCAGCGCATCCGCACCAAACCAGTGTCGCGCAGCACACGCAGGTGCTTCGACACCGAAGGCTGATCGATGCGCAAGACGTCGACAATCTCGCTCACCGCATGCTCCCGGACCACCAGCAGGGTGAGAATCTCGCGCCTGCGTGGCTCGGCCACTGCATTGAACGCATCGGAGGTTGTCGCTGCCCTCGCCATGTTTCCAATATATTCCCATATTGGCATATGTCAAGCAGAACTTTTCGGACTTTTGCACAGATCCAATGAAAGCGTTTGCAGGTCCATCCTCCCCGATTTACGATGCCTCGTGATGCAAAAACTGATTCTTTCCGTTGCCTTCTTCTGTCTCTCCTCTGCCTCCGTACTCTCAGCTCAGACCCCCGTCGACCCGCTCGCTCCGACTCTCGGCATCAAGTCAGCCGAGGACGTCGATCGCGAATGGCAGCAATCGGTAAGCAAATACGATGCCGAGCGCACTCGCCTGCTCGCCGACGCGGACAAGCAGGCGCACGATGGCCCCTTTCGTCCCGATTGGGCCACGCTGAATCAATACGAACCGCCGCAGTGGTACAGGGACGCCAAGTTCGGCATCTTCATTCACTGGGGCGTCTACTCCGTTCCCGCCGCTGAGAACGAGTGGTATCCGCGCAACATGTATCGTCCCGACGAAGGCGCCTACAAAAATTTCCATGAGCACCACGGCGGCGACGATCCAGCAAAGGGCTACAAAGATCTCATCCCGCTCTTTCGTGCCGAACACTTCGATGCCGCCGCTTGGGCCCGCGTTTTCAAAGAATCGGGCGCTCAGTACGTCGTCCCCGTTGCCGAACACCACGATGGCTTCTCGATGTACGACTCCGGCTTGAGCGACTGGACCGTCGTCAAGATGGGTCCGAAGCGCGATACGCTTGGTGAGTTGTCCAAAGCCATTCGCGGCGAAGGCCTGCACTTCGGCCTCAGCTCCCATCGCGCCGAGCACAACTTCTTCTATGACGGCGGCCGCTCCATCCGCTCCGATGTCAACGATCCAAAATACGCCTCGCTTTATGGACCGGCACATCAGTGGTTCGAGGCCGGCGGCGACGATCACAGCCTCATCAACGATTGGACCTGGGTGAGCGAGGCCTGGACCCGCGACTGGCTCGCCCGCGATACCGAGCTCGTCGAGAAGTACAAACCCGAGATTGTCTACTTCGACTGGTGGATCGGCCAGCCCAATTTCCGCCGCGCTGTCGCGGAGTTTGCTGCCTTCTACTACAACTACGCCGCGGCCCACGGTTACACGGGCGTCATCGATTTCAAAGATTACTCGCTGAATTGGAAAGCGGGCGTGCGCGACTTCGAGCGCGGACAGCAGGACCACATCGTGGCCGATCACTGGCAAACCGACACCTCCATCAGCGACAAGAGCTGGGGCTACATCGAGAACGATACCTTCAAGTCCCCGCAGTTCCTCATCGATCAGCTCATCGACATCGTGAGCAAAAATGGCAACCTGTTGCTCAACTTCGGACCGAAATCAGATGGCACCATTCCCGACGAGATTCGCGAGCGCCTTCTCGCCATGGGCTCATGGCTCAAGTTGAACGGCGAAGCCATCTATGGGACGACGCCATGGAAGACGTTCGGCGAGGGCCCCACCAAGGTCGAGGGCGGCGCGTTTCACGACACCGACACCAAGCCCTACACCTCCGACGATTTTCGCTTCACCGCAAAGGGCAGCACAGTCTACGCGATCGGCATGGCATGCCCACCTGCAGAAGGAGCAACTTCCCGCAAAGCAGTCATTCACTCGCTGGGCTGGGCACACGAAGGCGCCTCCCTTCCGGTCGGGAATATCGAACTGCTTGGCTCGATCGGCGAGGTCACGTGGACTCAGGGCGCCGAGGCTCTGAGCATCACTCTGCCCGAAGACGCGACCTGCCACTATGGCTACGCTCTCAAGCTGACGCCGGCAAAATGAGCGGGCCGTCAGGAGTCCTTGCATGAGTCCGGCACTTGATCGACGCCGCTTTCTCGCCGCTCTCGGATGTGGCACGGGTGCGCTCCTCTTGCCCCGCCGCGGCGCAGCTCTCGCCCCCTATCCCGCACGCGACGACGACAGGCCCGAGTATCATCTCCTTCCTCCGCACAACTGGATGAACGATCCCAACGGCCCCACTTGGTGGAAGGGCAAATATCACCTCTTCTACCAGCTCAATCCGCACGCGGCAGTGTGGGGCGATATGCACTGGGGCCATGCCATCAGCACCGACATGGTGCACTGGAAGCACGAACCGATCGCACTTGCACCCACCCCCGGCGGGCCTGACAGCAAAGGCTGCTTCAGCGGCTCGGCCGTCGTCTTGAAGGGGACACCGACCTTCATCTACACGGGCGTCCAAGATGCGCCGCCCGATCAGGTCACGCTGCACGACGGCAACGACAAGCTGCGCGAAACCCAGATTCTTGCCACCGCCGCAGATGATTCTCTGCTGCGCTGGAACAAGCTCGCCGCACCCGTCATCGCGACACCGCCGGAAGGCATGACCGTGACCGGCTTTCGCGATCCTTGTCCCTGGCGTGAAGCCGATGGGTGGTATCTCGGCATCGGCTCAGGCGAGCGTGGAAAAGGCGGATGCGTCCTGCTCTACCGTTCGCAGGATCTGCGCCACTGGGAGTACCTGCACAAACTCGCCGAGGGCAAGCCCAACGGCAAGGTCGCAGCGAATCCATGTGACAGCGGCGAGATGTGGGAGTGCCCCGATTTCTTCGAGGTCAACGGGAACTACTGCCTGTTCTATTCCACCGAAGGCAAGGTCATCTGGACAACTGGCGACTACGACCGGCCGGCGCATCGCTTCACGCCTAAGCGCCAGGGGGTGCTCGACCACGGCGCCTACTATGCGCCAAAAAGTTTTCGTGCGCCCGATGGCCGCCGCATCTTGTGGGGCTGGTTGCGCGAGACCCGTCCCGAATCCGAATTCTCCGCTGCCGGATGGGCAGGCGCCATGTCTCTGCCCCGCGTCCTCGCTGTCGACGCGCAGGGCCAGCTCGAAATGAAGCCGCCCGTCGAAATCGAATCGCTGCGCGGGCCGGAGGAGCGCACGTCACTCGAGCCCGGCCAGCCGCATCGCATCAAATTGGTCGGCCTCCGTCACGAGATCCAATTCACTGCAGGATTCTCCACTCGCCGCGTCTCCGTTCAACTGCATACTTCTGGCGCAACCGTCTGGGAGCTCATCCTCGACATCGCCGGCAACTCCGTCCAGTGTGGCGACATCCACTTCCCTCTGCCCAATCTGCCTTGGCCGCGTTCCTCACTCCGCATGTTCCTCGATGGCTCCGTCATTGAGTCCTTCATCGGAGGCCGCGAGGCTCTGACCAGCCGCGTCTACGGTCTGAAGCCCGGCATCTCCGAACTGACCATCTCAATCGAAGGCACGAAACGCGTCGCTCTCTCGCATTGGCCCGTCGATGCCATCTCCTCTGATCGCCTGACAACTTAGCCCGCGCCGCTCCTCTATAGTGATCGCTGAAGACATTCCCTTTCCAAGGACCCTCGATGACGCTCGATCGTCGCGGCTTTCTCTCCGCCTGCAGCCGCATTGGCATCGCTTCTCCGCTCTTTCCTGGAATTCTCTACACACTCGCCGCGCAGGCCCAAGATACAGACCAGTCGAAGCCGCCGACGATCACTCCGCAGATGATCGACGCGGCTGCCGTGCTGGCCGCAATCGGCCCATTCACCGACGAGCAGAAGAAGATGATGATCGATGGCCTCGTCGACAACAATGGCTCGTACAAGGCCATCCGCAAGCTCCAACTGCCCAACTCGGTCTCGCCGGCCTATGTGTTTCAGCCCCTGCCGCCAGGCGCACCGCTGCCGGGCGTGAACCAGAACATAATTTCCTTTGTCCCAATCGCGATCGTGCCCGATGCTCCCGCCCGCATCGAGGACCTCGCCTTCGCAACCGTCTCCGAACTCGGGTCACTCTTGCGCACGCGCAAAATCACCTCGCTCGCCCTCTCCCAGATGTTCCTCGCCCGCCTCAAGCGCTACGACACGAAGCTGCACTTTTTCACTAACCTCACCGAAGAACGCGCGCTGGCACAAGCCAAGGCCGCCGATGCCGAAATCGCTGCAGGCAAATACCGCGGCCCCCTGCACGGCATTCCCTGGGGCGCCAAAGATCTGCTCGCCGTGAAGGGCTATCCAACGACCTGGGGCGCCGGAGGCTTCGAACATCAGGTCATCGACGACGACGCAACCGTCGTCCAACGCCTCGACGCAGCCGGTGCAATCCTTGTCGCCAAGCTCACGCTGGGTGCACTCGCCATGGGCGATGTCTGGTACGGCGGGCGCACGCGTAATCCGTGGAACCCTCGGCAGGGCTCAAGCGGTTCCTCGGCAGGTCCGGCCAGCGCGGTCGCTGCTGGCTGCCTACCGTTCGCCATCGGCTCCGAAACGCTGGGCTCCATCTCATCTCCATCGACCCGCTGCGGCACCACTGGCCTCCGTCCGACCTTCGGCTTCGTCCCGCGCACCGGAGCCATGGCCCTGAGCTGGACCATGGATAAACTCGGCCCCATCGCACGCTCCGCAGAAGACTGCGCGCTCGTTCTGCAGACCATCACCGGCCCCGACGGGAAAGATGCATCCGTCGCGCCCGCCGAGTTTGCCTGGAACGGAAACCTCGACTGGCATTCGCTGCGCGTCGGCTACCTCAAAAGCGAATTCGACCCGTTGCCTTCGCTCAAACCTGAAGAAACCCCCGCGAACGAATCCCCCGACAAGAAGAAGGAACGCGAAAAGCGCCATGCCGAGCAAATCGCCGCGCACGCACGCCGCGCCCACGACCAGCGCTACGATCTTGCCGCGCTCGACAAGCTGCGCAGCATGGGCGTGAAGCTGATTCCGGTCGAGCTGCCCAATCTTCCCTACGGAGCCATGGCCGACTTGCTGGCAGCAGAAGCCGCAGCAGCCTTCGACGATCTCACCCGGAGCGGCCGCGACGGCCTGCTCACTGCACAAGGCCCTGAAGATTGGCCGAACTCATTCCGAATCGCGCGTTTCTATCCCGCAGTGGAATACATCCAAGCCAATCGTGCGCGGTCTCTTGCCGTCCAGCAAGTCTCGGCGCTCTTCGATCAGGTCGACATCGTCGTCACACCCACAACCGGCAAACAACTTGTCGCGACCAATCTCACCGGGCATCCGGCCCTGATCGTCCCCAACGGCTTTCGAGGACCCGATGCGCCTAAGCCGCCCCAGATTGACGATGGCGACAACGACGACATTGGCGGTCCTGGCACGCCCGTCTCGCTTACATTTCTCGCCGGCCACTATCGCGACGCGCATCTAGCTGCCTTCGCGCAGGCGTATCAGCAGGCGACCGACTTCCACAAGCAACACCCCACGCTGGACTGATCATTCACAAACAGATCAGGCCGCGCGCTATCTCGGCACACGCATCGCAGTCATGGAAAAAGCCCGGCTCGTGGAGATCGGAGAAGCAGAAGCGCTCTGCGCGGCTCCTCGCGAGGCCTACACGCGCCAGTTGCTCACAGCCACGTCGGAGTTACCCTCCAGCGCGGCATAAGCCACATCCTACTGTGGCTTCGTTTCGGCCTGCGGCGCGCTCGTCGCCGGCGCTGCGGTCGATGGTGTGCTCGAAGGCGGAGACGGTGCGGCGGGTTGCCCGGTCGTTGTGCCCGGTTGTCCAGCGGGCGCAGCAGGCTTCGCGGCGCCTGCTGGGAGCCCCGGCGACATGCCGCTTCCAATCGGCATATGTCCAGGCGGCAATACAGCCCCGGGACGAACGGGATTCGCGATCGGATGGTTCGGTGGCATCTGCATCTCCACCACCTCCACCAACTCTATGTCGAAGATAAGATCGGCCTTCGGAGGAATACCAGGATGCGCAGGATCCGGACCAGGTCTTCCACGCGCCCCGTAGGCAAGCTGCCAGGGGATGAAGAGTCTGCGTTTACCGCCGACCTTCATGCCGTCAAAGCCCTGATCGAAGCCCGGAATCACACGGCCGAAACCCTGCACGAAGCTGATCGGCTGCGCATCGGCGAGTTTGGGCTTGCCGTCGTCTCCCATCACCGGCTTGCCGTCCTTGTCGCGGAGAGGCTGACGATGGTCTTCCGATGAGTCGAACTTGTGACCGTCCGCAGCCAGATATCCGGTGTAGAGCACCTTATAGACCTTGTTTGGTTCCGCTGCGGCGCCTGTGCCGATCTTCAGATCCTGGTAGCGCAGCGCGAACGCGGTCTTGATGACGCCGCGCCCGCGCGGAATCCCCGGCGGCAATCTAAAAGCGCCAGCCGTTGCAGAAGCTGGAGCCTTGGCGGGCGTTGTGGCTTTCGCCGGGGCCGCAGGTGGCGGCGCTGTTTGTGCGCTCGCCAAAGCCATGCCTGCGGACAAAACAAGTGAAGAGAGGAGAAGATGCTTCATGCGAGACAGAGACTCCCGTTTGCTTCTCCTCGGAGTGTATCAGGACGCCCGCTCCTCCCCAGGCGTTGCTCCAACTCAATCAACGCCAAAGCCTTATACATCTTTATGCACTGCGCCGTTAAAGTGAAGTATGTCCGTCGGCGTCATGTCCTTTCTTCATCTTCTCTGGCTTCCTGTCGCATCCCTATTTGCGGGCGTGTTGAACGCCATCGCAGGCGGTGGTTCGTTTCTCTCACTCCCGGCCTTGATTGCCGGCACCTCGGCTGTCGGCGTGGGAGCAGTCTCTGCACAAGCCACCAACACCGTTGCCCTCTGGCCGGGCCAGCTCACCTCGCTCGTCGCATTCCGCCATCTCCTGCGCGAGTACGGATGGAAGCTCCTGCCGATCTCTGTCGCCTCCGGCGTCGGCGGATGGCTGGGCGGCGAGCTCCTTCTCAAAACCGGAAACAAGATGTTCCGCGAGCTGCTTCCCTGGCTGCTGCTCTTCGCCGCAGTCATGTTCGTGCTCAGTTTTCCGCTCGGCAAATGGCTGCAAACGCTTTCCGGCGGCAAACGCTACAACACATGGCTGCTCGTTGGCATGGTGCTCGTCAGCGTCTATGTGGGCTACTTCGGCGCAGGCGGCGGTTTCCTGGTGATGGCTCTCCTCGGCATCTGCGGCGTCCACGACATCCACGAGATGAACGCGCTCAAAGTCGTCACTGCAGTCGTCTCCATCGGCATTCCAGTGTTCACCTTCATCGCCGCCGGTCGCGTGCAGTGGCGCTTCTGCCTCGAGATGGCGATCCTGGCTGGCATCGGCGGCTACTTCGGCGCACACTACAGCCGCAGGATCAATCAGCGTGTGATGCGCTGGACCGTGGCGCTCATCGGCTTCATCACCGCCGGATACTTCTTCGCGGCAAACTAATGCACCATCCGTAGCCTGATCGACGCCACTTCGCGGATCGCAGAACCTTCGCCATACCGATTGGTCTTTACCAAAACCCGTCGGTCGAGCTGCTCCCATCTTCTGTGAACTACGAACTCGTAACTGTGAACTGGTCTAAAAGCATTCCCGCCAACAGCGCAGTCCGCGGCGCCAGATGCTCGATCACCACGGACTCATGTGAAGCATGTGCGCCCTCACCCACTGCGCCCATTCCATCCAGCGTCGAAATGCCCAGTGCCGAGGTGAAGTTTCCATCCGAGGCGCCGCCAGTCGCCGCCTCATCGAGCACGAACCCCAGCTCCCCCGCGAGCGAGCGCGCCTTGCGATAGAGCTTCACCGTCCCAGCCGTCCGCTCCATCGGCGGACGATTCACGCCGCCTGAAACGATCAACGAACATCGCTTGTCGTGCGCACGCAGCGCCGCAAACTTGCGCTCGATGCGCGGCTCATCGGACTTTCGCGCAATCCGCACATCGACTTCGGCCCAGGCCTGCGCCGGAATCACGTTCGTCTTGCTGCCACCGCCGGCCGTTCCTACGCTCACCGTCAGCCCTCGCTTCAAATCGGTCCATGCGCTCACCGTCTGCATCGCACGCGATAGCTCGAGCAACGCACTCGCGCCTTTTTCAAAGTCCACGCCGGCATGCGCGGCAATGCCCTTCACATCGATGCGCCAATTCCCCGTGCCCTTGCGCGCCGTCTTGTAGGCCAACCCCTGCGCCGGCTCCAGCACATAGACAGCCGCGCACTCCGCAGCCAGCCGCTCCGTGATCGGGCGCGACATGGGACTCCCAATCTCTTCGTCGCTGTTGAGCAACAGCACAACTTCACGCCCGAGCAGATTCGCCTCAATGAGAATTTCGATCGCAGTGAAGGCCATCGCCACGCCTGCCTTCATATCGAGTGTGCCCGGCCCCCACAGGCGTCCTTCGCCAACCCGGCACGGCATCTTTTTCAGTATGCCCACCGGCCAAACCGTGTCGAGATGCCCGAGCAGCAGAGTTCGACCATCCTTCACCTTCGGCCCGAATCGCACCTCCAGCACATCGCCAAATGCTCTTTGCCGATGAAGCCGGACACGGCCTCCCAGCTCCTTTGCGTGCGCAGCAGCAAGCGCAACACACGCGTCCACGCCAGCCTTATCATCCGAAGGCGACTCCGAAACGACGAGCCGCTTCGTCAACTCGATTAAGTCGCGCTCTTTTCCCCGCGCGCCAGCCAGCAAGGCGCGCACCGGCACACCCTGCACCTCGTTGTCGTTGCCCACCGTTTGTGATTTCACCGGGTCTGATTGTATGCGGCGAGAGCCGTATCTACTCTGCCGAGCGTCATCATAGTAACGAACGGCCTGCTCGATCGCTCAGTTTTCTTAACGCTTTGCTCAGCTACATAAGGCAATTATTTTAAGTAAGTTATCCAACCTTTCGAAATTTCTTCGCTGCCCGAAAAAGTGGCAGACCAACTCCACTCTGTGGCTAAAATGCCACAGGCCCATTCCGCATTTCACGTCTAATCTAGCGATTGCAAGTTTTCCACAGTAAAAGAGGGCCCTCTGTCACACTCGACCCACATGGAGCAGACGCTCGCTGAATCGCTCGCCTTCACGGGAGTCGGTCTCCACTCTGGCGTGCCTGTTTCCATGCGCCTCTTGCCGGCTCCGGCCGGTTCCGGCATCGTCTTTCGTCGCACCGATCTTGACGACTTCGAAATCCCCGCCATCGGTCGCAACGTCGCCAAGGTCAGCTACGCAACCAGCCTCATGCGCCAGGGCGTACTGATCTCCACCACCGAGCATCTTCTCTCCGCCCTCATCGGCATGGGCATCGACAACGTCATCGTCGAGCTCGACAACCTCGAACTCCCGATCCTCGATGGCAGTGCCCAGCCCTATGTCGCCGCCATTCTCGACAGCGGCATTCATGTGCAGCGCCGCCGTCGCGAGTACATGCGCGTGCTCAAACCGGTCGAGGTCCGCGAAGGCAATAAGTTCATCGCCGTCTATCCGGGCTCGGGCTATCGCATTCAATACACCATCGACTTCCCGGCCCCCATCGGTAAGCAGGAAGCCAGCGTCGATCTTGCTGCCGACACCTACGGCACGCAGATCGCTGGTGCGCGCACCTTCGGGTACAAAGCCGACGAAAAGAAGCTGCGCGACATGGGTCTGATTCGCGGCGCAGGTCCCGAAAACGCGATTGTGCTGGGACCCAAAGGTCCCGAGAACGGTCCGCTGCGCTTCAAGGATGAGTACGTCCGCCACAAGGTGCTCGACCTGATTGGCGATCTCGCTCTCGCCGGCCGCCGCATCGAGGGTCACGTCGTCGCCGAACGTGCCGGGCACGCGATGCACACAGCCTTGGTCTCACGCCTATTGAAAGATCGCTCCGCATGGGAGTTCGTGCGCGTTCCCGTGGCGGCTCCCGCAGCCGAAGAAACCGACTCGCTCTCCGCCGTCGCCGTCCGCCGCCCCGCCCTCATGGGCGCCTAGCGCGGCAGGGTCGCCCCTTTTTCTCACCCATCGACCACCATCGTTCGCGCCGACACTGCGGTGTCATCCCGAGAACCCGCGCGTCTGGGACCCGATAACGACGCGAGTCGTTGTCGGCTAAGCGGGGCGAGGGATCTGTATGAGGTTTTCGTCTTACGCAAACAGAATCCGCATCGGCGTCGCCGCCGGAGTATTCTTCCCCAGCTTCGCCAACTCGCCGGTCTTCGGATCGCGCGCAATCACACTGATCCAGCTCGAATCCTGATTCGCCACCAGCATCCAGCGCTCCGTCGGATCGAGCACGAAGTTCCGCGGCGTCTTCCCTCCACAATCGAAGCGTTTGATCGGCGTCAGAGCTCCGCTGTTCGCGTCAGCTCTGAAACCGTAGAGAAAATCCTGGCCGCGATTGGCGAAGTAGACAAAGCACCCGTCGCGTGTGATCACCGTATCGCAGCCGGTCGACACCACCGCGCTTTTCTCACCCGCCGGCAACAGCTCGACGGTCGTCACCAGAGAAAAGTTCCCGTCAGCCTTGTGCCACTCGAGCACATCGACGCTCGATGTCAGCTCGTTCATGCTGTAGGCCGTCTGCCCGTTGGGATGGAAGTGCAGCGTCCGCGGTCCCGCCCCGGGCTTGGCGTGATACGCGCCGGCTTTCGTCAACTGCGCCGTCGCCGTATCCTGGCGATAGATATGGATCATGTCGCCGCCCAGGTCGTTAATGTAGGCGAAGCGATTATCCGGCGAGAACGAGCAGAAGTGCGCGTGCGCCGCCTCCTGCCGGTCTGGATTCGGCCCATGAACCGTGTAGTGCTCTGTCCATACTGCCGAACTCAGCTTGCCATCCGTCACCAGAAAACTCGCCGCCGCGCCTCCGCCATAGTCCGCCGACAGCAACACACGCCCTGTGCGATCGAGTCCGATGTGGCACGTGCCTTTCGCCGCCGAATTCTCCGCCGAAATCGGCTGAAGCGCGCCGTCGTGCACGCTGAAGCTCGCCACCTCGCCCGTCGCTTTGCCGTTAAAGCTATCGACCTCGCACGCCGCAAACAGGTACTTGCAGTCGGGCGAGTAGAGGAGCCAATCCACCGTCGACACGTGCGCAGCGACACCGGCTGCGGTCAGTTCTCCGGTTGCAGAATCCCAGTCGTAGGCCAGGATCCCGTTCTCGGTGCCCGAGCCGACAAACACACGCTGGCTGTTGGGGGCGGCATTGCTCTGAGCGGCAGCGGCGATGGCTGCAGCAGAAGCACTCTTCAAAAAGTTGCGGCGTGAAAGATTTCGCATGGCAGATGCGATTGTCGCCGATGACGCTGTCACCGCGCCAGCCAATCCCTGCTCTTAGACTGAGACACAGGGAGCGCCTGTGTCGCACTTCATCAGCTTTGTCCGCATTCCCGCACTGGCCATCCGCCAGCACTTGCGGCCGCTTCCCCCGATGGCCGTCCTCGACGAAGACTGCATCCGTATGCATGTCTGGCCACACGACATCGACTTCAACCTGCACATGAACAACGCGCGCTACCTCAGCGTGATGGACTACGCGCGGATGCATCTGCTGGCGCGCAGCGGTCTGCTCGAGCACATCGTCCGATCCCGATGGCAGCCGCTCGTCGGTGCCGTTTGGATGACCTATCGCCGCCCCCTGCCCCTGTTCTCCGCCTTCACCATCGGGTCTCGTTTGGTGTGTTGGGACGACCGCTGGTTCTATATCGAACAACGCTTCACTGGGCGCGAAGGTCTCGCCGCCATCGGCTGGGTGAAGGGCGCGCTGCGCGACAAGAGCGGTCCGATTAAACCTCAGACACCTCTGGCGCGCGTTCATCCCGGCGTGGTCAGCCCACCTATGCCCGGCACTATTGCGCAATGGAACGAGCTGACCCGCGAAAAACTCAACGGCCCAGTGTGAAGACCACGTTCACCGTCGTCTCCACTTCCACCGGCAGATTGTTCAGCAAATACGGCCTATAGCGCCACGACTTCACTGCATCGAGCGCAGCCTGTTGCAACAGCGCCGGGCCGCTCACTACGCGCAGATTTTCGATCGTTCCACTCTTCGAAATCATCGCCTGCAGCACGACGGTTCCCTGCACACCCGCCTCGCGCGCAATCACCGGATAGGGCGGCGCAGGTTTGCACAACGCCAGACCCGCTACCAGCACCGAAGACAAACGCACCGGCCCCACCACATCGGGATGCTCCACGACAACATGATGAACCGCGAACGCGCCTAATCCACTCGGCACGCCCACGCTGTCATCGAGGCTGGAGATCGCTTCACCCGGTGCGCCCTCGGGTCGGGCATTCACCAGCGGGTCCCGAGGAATGACCTGCGGCGCTAGGATCACACCATTCGGCATCTCCGATCTGCCATGAAACGCGCGTTGCGGCTCTTGTTGTGCCGGCGGCGGAGTCGCCGGTGGAGGCGGTGCGGTCAGCAGAAAGCTCAGCGCCTGGCGCGGCAACGCTTCGGGATAGATCAGGGGAATCAGGATCAACCCGAGAAGGATTGCTCCGTTGAAGAGAAAGGTTGCGATCATCCAACCACGGCTGCGCGTCCGGATCCTGCCTGTCGACTCGAACGTGGAATCTTCAAACATGGCGTGCCTCCTGCTCGCGGCCTGCTCGCTCAGACCAGGCCGCAAGCTCTGCAGTCGCGCCGAGACAAGAGGCACAGGCGCGCGATCTCCCACACGCAACGCCGCAATCGGCGCGGGTGCGGAGTCTCAACCACCCCTGCGACGAAATTCTGTCGCCGAGATCCGAGGCGTGCTCATCCCGTTCGGAACCACTGTGCTTCTGTAGACACCGCGATCGCAGCGAATGTTCCCGCCAGCAAAAACAAAGCGGACGCTCCGAAGAGCGCCCGCTTCGCCGCACAATCAGTCTCGATCAATCAGGCAAATAATATGTGCCTGCCACATCGAAGCCGGCCTCCACCGTGGGTGCGTTCGTGCTCGGCTGTCCGCCGCCCACGCTCACCGTGTAGTGCCCTTCGGCAATAATCGGCTGTCCTGCCTCGGTCACCATGCTCAGGTCGCGTGGATGCAGCTTGAACTCCACCGTCTTCGATTCGCCCGGCGCCAGATGCACGCGCTCGAATCCGCGCAGGGCGCGGAGCGGAGCACCGTCCACCTTCGGGAAGCTCAGGTAAAGCTCGGCAACTTCGTCTCCGGCCACCTTGCCCGTGTTCGTCACCGTCACTGCAGCCGTCATTGCCTCACCCGCCTTCACCGGCGTAGTCGGCACTGTCAGCTTGCTGAAGGCGAACTTCGTATAGCTCAGTCCATAGCCGAACGGATACAACGGCGTGCCTGTAAAGTACCGGTAGGTCCGGCCCTTCATCGCGTAGTCCTCAAACGGCGGCAGCTGGTCTACCCCCTTGTAGAACGTCACAGGCAGTTTGCCTCCCGGATCGTTGACACCCGCCAGCGTCTCTGCCACCGCCGATCCGCCCTCCTCGCCCGGATACCACGCATCTACAATCGCGTTCGCATGTTCTGCGGCCCAGTTCACCGCCAACGCGCTGCCGTTCGTCAGTACTACAACCAGCGGCCTGCCGGTCGCAGCCAGCGCCTCCAGCAAATCCTGCTCTGGCTTCGGCAGGTCGATGCTTGTGCGGTCGCCGCCCTTGAAGCCCGGCTCTTCGACCTGCATCTCTTCGCCTTCCAGTTCGCTCGTGATGCCCACAACCGCCACCACTACATCGGCCTTCTTCGCCGCGTCAATCGCCGCCTGCTGCGGCTTCAAATCCACCTTCGACCACACCAACTGCGCCTTCATCTCTTCGCTTCCGAAGCCGGCCGCGTACTGCACCTCCAGCTTCGCGGGCTTGCCCGCCTCCAGATGCACCCGCCCCAGCTTCGCGGTCTTTCCGTCTCCCCCATAGCTTGAGGTCACGCTCTTGCCGTCCAGTTGCATCCTGAAAAAGCCTGACGCCACCATGCCCAGGTTGTAGTCGCCCGTCTCGGTTGCGGTCAGCATGCCTTGCCAGCGAATCGCCAGCGGCGTCACCGACGCAGCGTCCGCCGGAAGTCCGCTCTTCGTCTCGTCAATCGTCTCTTCCACGCGCTCGGCCACCGGCTTCGCTGCAGCCGGGTTGTTCAGGTTGCTCATGTCGAGCTTCGAATAGCTCGCTTTGATACCCGGCTTGCCGTCCACCGTGAGCGCGCTCGCCGGCACCGGCGCTGCATCGCTTCCCAGGAACTGCGTTCCCGCCTCATAGCTGATCGTCGCCTTGGAGAACTCCTTCTTGATTCCCTCCAGAATCGATACCGTATGCGTGGGGATGCCGTTGTAGTTGCCCAGCAGCACGCGCGTCTGATCGGCCAGCGGACCCACCACCGCGATCTTGGTGCCTGCGGTCTTCAACGGAAGAACGCCATCGTTCTTCAGCAGCACCATCGACTCGTTCGCTAGCGTGCGCGCCAATGCGCGATGCTCCTCGCTGTTCAACTCCTTCTCATCGATCTTCGTGTAAGGCACCATCTCCGGTGGATCGAACATGCCCAGCTTGATCCGCGCCGTGAATAGTCGTGTCACTGCGCGATCGATCTCGCTTTCGCTCAGGTAGCCCTCGTGCACCGCATCCAGATAGGGCTTGTAGTCGTGGTCGTCCTTCACGTCGAAGGTAAAGTCCACGCACTCGTTATCCATGCCGCGCCGCAGGCTCACCGCCGAGCTCTCTGCTTGCGTCGTGTTGAAGCTGTGTCCGGCCTGAATATCCAGCACCGCGCCACAATCGCTCACGACGTAACCGTTGAAGTTCCACCAGCCGCGCAGCTGGTCCTCCAGCAGAAACTCGTTCGCGCAGGCAGGCTGCCCGTTGATGCTGTTGTAGGCGCACATCACGCTGTCCGCCTTGCCTTCCACCACCGTCGCCCTGAACGCCGGCAGATAGGTATCCAGCTCGTCGTGCCGGCTCACATCCACATTCGCCGTGTGGCGTGTCGGCTCCGGTCCCGAGTGTACGGCGTAGTGCTTCGGCGTCGAGATCACGCGATAGTAGCGCGGATCGTCGCCCTGCATACCCCGCACAAACGCCACGCCCATACGTGCTGTCAGGAACGGATCTTCGCCGTAGGTCTCCTGCCCGCGGCCCCACCGCGGATCGCGAAAGATGTTGATGTTCGGCGCCCAGAAGTCGAGCCCCTGGAAGATCCGGCTGTAGCCGCCGTTCTCCTTCACGGCCATCTCGTGCTTCACACGCGCTTCGATGCTGATGTCCACCGCCATCTGGTGGATAGTCGCCGGGTCGAAGGTTGCCCCCAGGCCGATGGGCTCGGGAAACTCCGTCGTGCCATTCACCGCCACGCCGTGCAGCGACTCGCTCCACCAGTCATACCGCGGAATGTTCAGCCGCGGAATCGCACGCGCCTGATTCACCAGCTGGGTGGCCTTCTCTTCCAGCGTCATGCGACTCACTAGGTCCGCTGCGCGCTTCTCCGGCGGCAAGTTGGTGTCGAGATACGACGGCTTCGGTGCATCCTGTGCCGAAGCAAACAACACAAGTCCACATCCCATCAATCCGGCTGCGACGATCCGCAATCCAAGGCTCTTCATCACACGTTCTCCGAGGTCTAAATGGTGATCGATTGACTTCTCAAGACGAGAAAAATCCTGCGCCTCTCCCGGCTGCCAACACTAAAGCCGCAGACAGTACCTGTCAAGCTGAGTTGTGACAGGATTCTCCCTATCAAAATCGCTTTACTTCAAGATCATTCCACTTTCCCTTTTCACGGCCAAAGTAACTGTTTCTCGTCCCTCCTCGCACTCCGATAGCGCCCGATGTAACCTTCTTGCGCGAAACCCAGTAATCCTAAATGAAAGGGGAAGCTCGGATGCGGGACGAGACAAGAACCGTCCTCGAAGAGTTCCGGAGCGGCCATCCGGAGACCTTCCCCGACGCATTCGAAACGCTTTTCCGGATGTACCAGCGCACGGTTTACGGCTGGCTCCTGCGCATCGTCCGCAACCCGTCCGCGGCCGAGGATCTGACGGTGGAAACTTTCTGGCGCATCTATCGTTCTCACGCTCGCTTCGATCCTGCGCGCGGATTTGAGGCTTGGGCCCGCACCATCGCCACCCACGCCGCGATCGACTGGCTACGCGTGCAGAAAGCCGAGACCGAATTGCTCGTCGACGTTGCGGCTGCGCCAACCAGCGATCCAGCCATCTCGGAAGAGGTGCGCCGTAAGACCGCAGCCGCTTTCTCGCGCCTGCCGCCCAAGCTGCGCGTTGCCGCCGTTCTCGCAGTTGTCGAGGAGTTGCCGCACAAAGAAGTCGCCACCGCTCTCGGAATCTCCGTCACCGCAGTCAAGGTGCGCGTCTTCCGCGCCCTACGACTGCTTCGCACAGATCTACAACAACAGGGGATTACACCATGAATGCACACGACGAAGAGCGAATCAAAAAGCTGCTCAAAGACTCACTTCCGCCCATCGGCGACGCCGAGCCTCCACGCGATCTCTGGCCGCAGATGTTGCGCCGGCTCGACGCCCGGACGGTCTCTGTGCCGTGGTTTGATTGGGCGCTTGCTGGCGGACTCGCGGTCTTCACTCTCGCGTTGCCTGCATCGATCCCCGTGCTTCTCTATTACCTCTGATCGGAAAGTGAGGACACCATGAACCCCCATCCCTACCTGCGCGCATTCCTTGCCGGAGCCTTTGTGCCCACGCTCGGCCTTCCGCTGATGCTGACCGGTTTCGTGGTCACGCGCCTCGTGCTGCAGTTTCCCTTCCCCATGGAGCGCGGCCTCGTATTTCCGATGGCACTGGTGCCAAGCCTGTGGGCCCTCTGGAACATGCTCTGGCTCGGCTCGCACACGCGAAGTCATCTGCCGCTCGGTCTGCATGGCGCACTGCTGCCTCTGCTGCTGGTGCCCTCGGGAGCAATCCTGGGCAGTTGCCTTGGGATTCTTAGCTTGGGATCGCGCGGAGTGACTTGGTTCCACGCTGTCTATGTGCCCTACGCCTGGATCGCACCATGCTTCCTCGCAGCCCTGGCCGGCTACTACCTGCTGTGGAAGTACGTCGTCGGTTTTCTGAACCGCACCCTCGGCATCGCCTGAAACCAATCGCCAACCCACGCCACGAAAAGAGAAGGAAATGTTCGTCCTCATGCGCACACTCACTTACGCGTCCCTGTTCATTGGTTTCGTTCTGGTCTACCTGCCTTCACGCGTGCTGGCATGGGCCGGCATCAGCCACCCCGCGGAGATCGGCTGGGCACAGATCGCAGGCATCGCGATCTGCACTCTCGGTGCGGCCTTCGCGCTTTGGTGTGTGGGTGCCTTCGCCTGGATAGGTAAGGGCACACCCGCTCCCTTCGATCCGCCGCGCCGCCTCGTGATGCATGGCCCCTATCGCTTCGTCCGCAATCCGATGTACATCGGCGCGACAACCGCTCTCGCAGGCGCAGCTCTCTACTTTGCGTCGTGGGGTCTCCTCGCCTTCGTCTGCGGATTCCTGCTCGTCACGCATCTCTTCGTTGTCCTCTACGAAGAGCCGACGCTGCGCCGTCTTTTCGGTCCGGAGTACACCGACTACTGCGCACATGTCGATCGCTGGCGTCCGCACCTGCGTGCTGCCCATTAACTGGCAGGCTCGAAGAAATCCTTGAGCCCCGCCCGCACCGCGTGCGCCGCCATCGAGGCCTGAATCTCCAGCGCCAACGCCAGAGCGTCGCGACCTTGCCGAGCCGTGACGCACGTCGGTTTTCTCGTCCGCACCGACTCAACAAACGACTCGATCTCCAGCCGCAACGGCTCGCCCGGCTGTACCGGAGGCTTCGCGAACGACAACCCCGGCCCAGGTCCGCTCTTCGCGCCAGCGGCCAATTGCGCCAGCACCGCCGGATCGATCGTGCCGCCTTCAAGCGCAGCCGCAATTTCCAGCGGCACGCTGCCGTCCAGGCGGATCACCAGCAAATCGCGCCGCGCATAATCAACGGACACATACTGCCGCGGTTCAAAGAACCTTAGCTTGCGAACCCGCTCCGTCGACACACGCGACGCCGTGAAATTCGCCACGCAGCCCGACTCGAACTCCACCCGCACATTGGCAATGTCGACCTTGGGCGACAGAATCGGCAACCCCACAGCGCGCACCTCGCGCACTGGCGAGTTCGCAAAGGTCAGCACAATGTCCAGATCGTGGATCATCAGGTCCAGCACGACGTCCACATCGAGCGCCCGCGGCGTGAAAATGGAGAGCCGATGCGCCTCAAAGAACATCGGCCGGCGCACTTTGGGCTGCACCGCCAATACTGCTGGGTTAAAACGTTCCAGATGCCCTGGCTGCAGAATGCGATCTTTCTTCCCGGCCAGCGTGAGCAGCTCGTCTGCCTCCGCAAGCGTAGCCGCCAGCGGCTTCTCCACCAGCAGGTCCAGCCCCGCATCCAACAGCACTGACGCAACCGCATGGTGATGCACGGTGGGCACGGCAACACTGGCCGCAGTGCAGTTCACCCCCGCGCGCAGCAGTTCGTCCACGCTCGCAAAAACCGGAATGCTGTAGCTCTGGGCCGTCTCTTCGGCGCGCTTGGCCTCGGGCTCCACTGCCGCCACAAGGAGAACCGGAAAACCACTTGTTTCCAGTTCGCGGTACACGCGAAGATGGTTGCGGCCGAATGCGCCTGCCCCTACAACCGCAACGCGCACCATGGGCTCAGCAGCTATTGGGATGCCCCTTTGCCTTCGACCGCCTTCAGGCAGCGGCCATAGAGCTCAAGCAGTTGGTTCACATATTCTTCGGGCTTGGTCGCAGCCGCTCCGCTAAAGCCGGTCGAGCCGGCTGCAGGGCGTCCCACGCCGGAAGTTCCAGCGACAAATTTAAGCAGGTCGAGTGCGATATCTTCATTGCGCCGGATGCCCAGTGCGCCACCGTCAATCGAATCCATCGTGAAATGTTCTCCGAAAAGGATGCTACCAGAGAACGGCGTGCACTGAGGAGCAGGACACCTCGCCGCGATACCCTGAACGGATGCGTGTCCTTTCGTGGTTTCGCGACCCAGTCTTTTTGTTAGGTCTTGTCGCGGGACTCATCGCCTTTGCTGTTCAGTCGGGCGAACTGGGCTCCGCCGACACGCAGCATCGCCTCAACTCCACCCACGCTTTCTGGACGTCGGAGCCACCGGTCTACGACTGGGAATATCCCGAGTTCGGCGTCCACGGCCGCGACGGCCGTCTGCAGAGCTGGTACGGCATCGGTCAGTCTCTGCTCATGCTCCCGCAAGACACGATCGGAACCGTCCTCGAAGATCTGCCCCTCTTTGCGCATTACAAGAACACCGACCCCACGGTCCGCAACATCTTCGTCAGCTACTCCACCAACATCATCGTCACCGTCCTCACTGCACTCGTCTGTTTCCGCCTTCTGCGCCAATTCGCGTTTAGCATCAATCACTCCATCGCCGGCACGCTCGCCTTGTTGATCGCTACCACCCACCTGCACTACACGCAGAACATGATGGAGAACAACTACATCTTTCTGCTCACCATAGTGGGCGTCTCCTTCGAATATGAGTGGCTCCAGACCGGCAGCCGTCGCGCCCTGCTCATTGGCACCTGTGCCTTCGGCCTCAACCTGCTCACCCGCCTCACCACCGGCCTCGATTTTCTCGCCGGCGTCGCCTTCGTCCTTCTGATCCTTTGGTTCGAGCACGCCTCCGAGTTCTGGCCTCGCCTCAAGACGTACGCCGCTGCCGCGATCCCAGTGTTGTGCTTCTTCGGCCTGCTCGATCGCCTCTACCAGGTCTACCGTTTCGGCTCGTTTACCAACACCTACGTCAGCGTCGTCGCCAAGGAAACGCTCGCGCGCCACCCGGACTGGCCCAAAACCTACCCGTTCGAGACCCCCTTTCACATCGGCTTCTTCGGTGCTCTCTTTGCACCCGAAAAATCCATCTTCCTCTTCGATCCCCTGCTCATCCTCGCCATCCTCGTCACTATCCTCGGCTGGAAGCGATTCAATCCCGCGATTCGCGCCTACACCATTGCCTCCGGCCTCATGCTGCTTGCCTACATCTGCTTCTACGCGCGCTACACAGTGTGGAGCGGCGACGACGCCTGGGGCGACCGTTACGTCTCCACCTCTGTCGAACTTGCATCGTTGCTCGCTGTGCCGCTCCTGCTCCGCCATCGCGCCCAACTCGGCCGCTCGGTCTGGATCATCGGTATCGCCCTCCTCGCCATCGGCACCGTCATCCAACTCGCTTCGCTCGCCTTCTGGATGCCACTCGAACTGTACCAAATGGAGGTCTTCGGCCATCCCACCTTCGTCATTGCGCTCCGCATGAAAAACATCCTCGCCTTCGCCCTCGACCAGATGGATGCCTGGGGCCTCAACACCCCCTCCCTCCAGGAAGATCCCTGGGACTATGTCCACATGACCACCTGGAACCTCCTTCCCTTTCTTCTCAAGCGTGTCGGCGTAGGCCCCGCATGGGCCGTGCGCATCGTCTTCGCCGTTTGGTTCGCCGCACTCGCTGCCCTCGCCGCTGCGTGTCTGCGTCTCCGTGCTGTGTGCCGCTCCTTGCGTCCTGAAACCGAGCAGCGGCCGTGCTGACCGCCTACATCGGAATGGGCGCAAACCTCCCCAGCCCCGCTGGACGGCCCGCCGCCACACTCGCAGCCGCCCTCGAACATTTGCAATCGCTCGGTCGCATCGTGTGTCGCTCCTCGCTCTATTCCACTGCGCCCGTCGGGTTCGCCGATCAGCCCCGCTTCGTCAATTCCGTGGTCGCGCTGCAGACAGGTTTTTCCCCACGCACCCTGCTCGCGCGTCTCTTGGCCATCGAGCGAGAGTACGGCCGTGACCGGGTTCTCGAAGTTGCCAATGGCCCTCGCACTCTCGATTTGGATATCCTCATGATGGGAGATCTTTGTCTCGGTGAATCCGAACTGGAAATTCCGCATTCCCGGCTGGCCGAACGTGCGTTCGTGCTCGTCCCTCTACACGAGATCGCACCCCAGCTTATTGAACCGCGCCACCGCGCCACAGTGGCCGAACTGCTCGCCCGCCTTCGCGCCCGCGACGAGTCGGAAACCGGCGCCGTGGTTCCGATCCATGACCCTCTTTGGAATGCTGGCCCTCGCATCGACCCTGCATCTACCGGCGGCGCCAGTCAGCCTGACCGTCTCAGTTGAGGACACCGCCAACGCGCCCATCGCCGGTGCATCCGTGCAAAAGCCCGCAGGTCATCTGCTCGGCCATACCGACGCCGACGGCCGCTTCACCTTTGAGTGCGAGATTCCGTGCCAAATTCGTGTCGATGCCGAAGGCTTTGCCGGCAACTTCTTTGAGCTCGCTGCCAACCAAACCGTCCATCTCGAACGCGCTGGGGTTTCCGAGCAGATCACCGTCACCGCCTATCGCGAGCCCCTCGGCGCACTGGAAAGCCCCGTCACCACGCGCACGCTCAGCGCCAGGCAGCTCAGCACCACCGCAGCCCTCTCTCTCGACGACCAGGTGCGCCAGTTGCCCGGCATTGAGATGTTTCGCCGCTCCTCCTCGCTCGTCGCCAATCCCTCCTCGCAGGGAATCAGCGCACGTGGCCTCGGCTCAACCTCCGCCAGCCGCACCCTCGTCACGCAGGACGACGTGCCCCTCAACGACCCAATCGGCGGATGGATTCATTGGGAGGAGCAGCCCGAGCTATCCGTCAAGAGTATTGAGCTGGAGCGTGGCGGCGCCAGCGACCTCTAT